>FZPS01000176.1_pt17 | contig 47303 bp, 31 predicted proteins | sample 1817821 | NCBI WGS metagenome assembly FZPS01 (sample SAMEA104158645, study PRJEB21678) | metagenome | place: Germany | collected 2015-04-21 | reverse complement strand
CTGTTGCTCCTGCAATGGCAACATATTCACCATCTTCAGCATCAGCCCTCATCCACTTATATGTGACTGTTGCCTTTTCTGGTGTTACTTTTGCTGTCAACGTTTCGCCAACAACTACTTCCCCAACTATCTCGTTACCATCTTCATCTACCACACTAATAGCACTTACTGGCACTACGGGTGGCTTGGGCGGTGCTTCCGGCTCCTCCTCAGGCACATACACAACGCCACCGATTATCGCACTGACTCCTTCACCAAGTTCTACTTCCTCCGGCTCAGGCTCAATCACGGCACCTGAGGCGTTCACCGTGGCTTTTTCAATCTTTCCGCTTCCTGTTACAGTCGCTGGCGCATTCAAAACCAGATTCGACACAGACGCTTCGGAACCAAGTACCAATTCCACATCTGTGGCGGTCTCATCCACAACGACCTCATCAACATGGCCGCTCTCAACCACAATCTTGCCGGCCACAGCCTTGACGGTCAGATTGCCGTAGTCGCCCAGCAACACAACTTCGCCTTCGGCTGGAATCTCCTCGATTATCAGAACCTCAATGCCCTCAGCGTCGGGATCCTGTTCGATGGTGGATGCAGACTTGACACGGGCTTCGTCAACCTTGCTGCCCCGGATGACAATCCTGACGCCGTCTTTGCTCACTGTCAGGCTGACCACTTTTGAGTTCTCCAGGACAACGCTTGCAGGCCCTCCGCCCCTTACGTCAAGCTCACCGTCAACTACCACATTGTCCAGCACTACCGTGCCATCGCCCACACTTTCCGCAATGAGCAGGTTGCCCTTGATATGCATGTTGACCAGGGTCACGTCAGCAGCTGTTATGATGGCGTTTCCATTGATGACAGTGGCCTCACCGGCATCGCCGTATGTGCCGTCTTCCGTGAATATCTCAGCTACCAGCCTGTCTAGCACGCTTACAGTCTCAGCCCTGGTGATATTGCGGGCAGGACCAAAGCTTCCGTCGGGATAGCCCTGCATCAGGCCGGCTTTTGCCACGGCAACTACAGCCTTCCGGCTCCAATCGGGAATACTGTCAAAATCGCTGAAATCGTAGCTCTCATCGATTTGCTCCAGGTTATAGATGCGGGCAAACACCAAGGCCGCCTCTTGCCTGGTGATGTTGTTGTCAGGCCTGAAGCTGCCGTCTTCGTAGCCCTCCATGTATCCTGCACCGGCTGCCTTAGCCACTTCTTCGGCATACCAGGCAGTATCGCTCACATCAGGGAATTCTTTAGGTGATACTGTGGTAAATCCGAAAGTGCGGTTAAGTAGTGCGGCAAATTCAGCACGGGTGATAAACCTGTCCGGGCCAAAGGTCCCGTCTTCATAGCCTTTGACTATGCCCCTGGCAGTCCAAAGGTTAATTGCCTCTTTAGCCCAATGCTCCCCTACATCTGAGAGCGCCTGGGCGAGCAAAGCCGTGGGGCAAACACCTAAAAACATGACCAAAATCAACAAAACAGCAATGAGTCTTACGCTCCGCTTATTACCCACAACAAATTCCCCCCGATTTTCTGTCTATCTCTGTTCCTTTTTGTCTATGTCTGTCCGTATCTCTATCTGTTTATTTGTGCCTATGCAGGCGACTGAGCCGGCATCGGTTGCCGCAGATTCCCTAGGTGTCTCGGTTTGTGGCGACCACTCCTGAATCAGTATTTGCATCAGTGTGATGAGAGGCAGAAGGCACCCAGCATGAATACTTGTTGCAGCGTGTGTTGGTAGCCCGAGAGTGCAAGCACGGGAGCATCAAGTTGCGCCGGAATCACCCTACCGAGTTCTCAGAGCACGGTGTCTTACCTCATCTGCATGTTACCTGATCCGATCCGGCACAGAGAGTCGGGAACATCCGTTTGCGCATCAAAATTGGGACAAAACTCTTTTTTTTCTTTGTTCGATTTTTTCGCCGCAGTCTGCGAAAATCCTTCTTAGATAAGAACAAAATTGCAAGCATCCTTATGAAAGCCAGAAGTAAATCAACACAAATGTCTGTTTTACGGCATTTTAGCGGATATTAATGGGAACCACCTGAGGCCGTTTATTCGCTTCCCGCAATCACCGACGCCAGCGCCCACGCAAGCGCCTGCATACTGTTTCTGCATTCGACAAGAGTATTGTCCACCCCGCCTACTTCAACCAAAATAGCCATAGGCGAGTACCTTTGGTTGTACACAGCAGACGCATATAGGATTCCCCGGGTAATCCCAGGGTACCGCTCCTCTAGCTTGTTGATAATCTGCCGGGAGAAGTTGTAGTTTGCCACCCAGTTCGGGTTTTCGGTGCCTACAACCAGGAGCATCCTCGCATAAGGTTTTCCGCCTATGGTGACGGCGGTGAGGCTCTTGGGCTGGCTGTCACGGTGGATGTCTATCAGAATCTTGCAGTCGGGATACTTCTCACGTATGGCAGTGACAGTAGCCTCGGAACGGTAATACGCCCCTACCCTGGACTCAGCGTCGTGCACGGTCTTGGAGTGCAAAACCGGAATCCTGTAGGTACGCTCCAGTTCCTCTGCCAGCATCTCCCCTACCCTCACCACGCTCTTAGACAGATCGGTCGTAAATGCGTCCGACGGCTTGGTTTTATTGAGTTCAGGCAGGTATGATTCAGTGGCATGAGTATGATATATGGCTACCACAGGGCTGTTGCTCGAAAGAATCGTAGCGGGGATCACCCCATCGCCAGGAGGCAGTGAGAACAGCACAGGACTTACACCCCAATCCTTAGTAGGGTCGCCTGTATCGTCACCTGACCACACAAGCATGTAATCCTCAACAAACCTGGGGAAACTGCTGGCAACTACATCCTGAACCCCGCGGGGCGTAAACCCAAGGAACCACCCGAAAATCTGAAGCGATATACCCGGCATGGGGTAGTCTTTCCTGAGCTCTTCCATGTAACCTAGCATCGGAAACCCGGCCTTGAGAAGTATTTTGGAAAAACCCCGGCGCTGCCACAGGATATCGAATATGGAAGGGCTAAGCAGCGGGCCGTCGTCAACCTGAGCCTGTTCGCCGGTAAAAGCCGGCACCGAGATGTCCTTCTGAAACGACAGGCAAAACATAATAAGGAAGATTATGACCAGCGCCTGGGACAGGATTGCCTTAAGCCGCGGGATCCTTTTGGGCATATGTCCGCCCGCTGTCATCCTGGCCTGAGCCCGGCCGGCTTCCACCCAGCTGACACTCATCTTGCTCGTGTGTGTCCAATTATTCGTATCTGCCCGATTACTCGCATCTGTCCGATTACTCACGTCTGCCCAATCGCCCGTATCTGCCCAATTACTCGCATCAGCCCAATTACCCGTCTCTGTCCGATTACTCCTATCTGCCCAATCACCCGTATCCGTCCAATCAGCCTGCGAATTGTGAGCGCATGTTTTGCTTATCTTTGCTCTTCGCTTTTGTGCCGGGTAAGTATCGGATCCGCCAATTCTTGCCCAGCCTGTGCTCTTCCTACCGGACTGAGTTCCGCCTGTCCGCCTCCTAAACTCCATCAGCCCGCCTCCACCTCCCAAAGCCGTGCGACCGGCTTGGTGAACCTGGTATGGTCACTTCGGATGCTTGAACATCGGATGCTTGAACCTGGATTAGCTCCACCTTTTATCTTGGATATGATCACAATCTGCGGATGATGCATGCTAAGCAGGGCCAGCGGATGTAAATTGCAGATTAGGACGGGCCAAACAAAACCGGGCGCGTCCATGCGGTTACGCAACAGACACCCTGAACAGATACCCTGACGGTCACGTGCTAGCTTAACCGCTATGGCCCCACGCCCGGATGACCTATCATCATTATGTACTGCCGAATTGTGGCATGTCTGCCGAACTGTGTCCGCACTGAGTTAAACGATCAGTTTCCGTCTTGATGTCAGTCCATGTCGGTGCAATCTATCAATAACCTCTATCTTATTACCGTAGGTACAAATGCATCGATGATGCCGATTACCAGTGAAGCCAGGAATGCGCCTAAGACTGATACACTCATACCCGGAACCAGGTATTGAGCGACGTAGATTACAATGGCTGCTACTATGAATCCTACGATGCCCCTGGATTGTGGCGATATCCTCTCACCCAAGACGGCTTCCACTGCCCAGCCAATTGCCGCTATCACTACCGCAGCTAAGAGCGCGTTCCTAAAACCGAATACTGAAAAGCCCGGCAAAGCCATTCCCAAGACAAGCAGGACAATGGCTGATACTACGAATCTGATGATAACACCCATCCAGGTACTTCCGTTTCTGTTGTCCAACCTGTTCACCTCCATATCCAACATAGCCACTAGATCATAGGCACTAGACGCACGTTCTATGGTTACCCCAGAAAAGGCAACTTATGCATGGACTAAATCCAGGGCGCACCCCGGTTTTTCTCACGCCCGAAATGCTCAAGCAATGCTCAAGCTTTGAAGACGGCCAGGCGGGGAACGCTCAGGTTTTGAGGATGTGACGATACTGCATGCTCAAACTTCGCTCGCTTCCCATCGGAGGGTGCTCAAATTGTGCAGATGCCGGACGTGCTATGCTCAGCCTATGATGATTCCCAACCGGGAGATGCTCAAATCGTGAGAATGTCACGATACAGCATCCTCAAACTGTGCTCACCTGCAGCCGGGAGATGTTCAAATCGTGAGGATACAGAAACGCTGCATGCTCAAATTATGATAGTCTCCAACCGGAGGATGCTCGGATTTTGAGAATATCACAATGCTGCATGCTCAAACTGTGCTCACATCCAACCGGGAGATGCTCAAATCGTGAGGATATCACGGTACAGCATACTCAAACTCTGTGAGTCCTCCGCCAAGAAATCATCAAACTGTGAGAATCCAAGGATAAGACGTACTCAAGTCTTGACCGCCCACCGCCCGGAAATGCTCAAATTCTTAGGTTCCCCGTATACAATATAATCAGAATCTGATTACAACAGCCCCACAGTACACGCCAGGCTTGACAACAGTCCCGTGGTAGTAGATAAATAATAAGCAGCTGTTCTTTTACAATTGAGATCGGCATCTTAGCAAGAGTAACTTCTCGTTTTATGCGATTGCTTATCGAGGCAATCTTTCTGCTAGAGGCAGTCTTTCTAATAGGGAAAGTCTAAGTGGAAGCCGGAGTAAGGGAAGCTTAAGGGAAGTTGCTTTTGCATCAGGCGGAGCAATATTCAGCTTCTTGCGCCTTGACGCGATGCCCTCAAGCAGGTATACTATCGTTGTACCGCTCCTCGATAGCTCAACGGTAGAGCATCCGGCTGTTAACCGGAGGGTTGCAGGTTCGAATCCTGCTCGAGGAGCCATTATATGCGCCTGTAGCTCAGTGGTAGAGCGGTCGGCTCATAACCGATTGGTCGGGTGTTCGAACCACCCCGGGCGCACCAATTTTAAGTGGCCCCATGGTCAAGTGGTTAAGATACCGCCCTTTCAAGGCGGAGACACGGGTTCGAGTCCCGTTGGGGCCACCAGTTTTATTTTGGGGAAACTTCGGAACAACCTCTGGGGAGTACTTGAGTACTTACATCTACAAGATCTTCTCGAGTACAAAACCTTTTCCAGGCATAAGTCCCATTCAAACAACACCTATTCAAGCAACTCCTGGTTAAGCGACTTCTACCAAGACAACACCTGTTCAAGCAACACCCGTTTAAGCGACTCCTACCTAAACAACATCTATCAAGCAACACTTTGATACAAACTTTTTCGTAGGCAGGTGGTCGGTTTAAGCAACTCCTATTTGAGCAACTCCTCTTCAAGCAACCCTGATTCAGTAAGTTATCTTGATGAACCAAAACACCGTGCTGTCATCCCATCCAAGGTCCCAAGGGAAATACAGCCTGTCGGCGGTATGGCTCACGATGGTGATGTAACCCCGCGGATCTCTACCTGCCACCACTGCCACGTGGTACAGTTGCCCTTTTATCTCGTAGGCGATGACATCGCCTGGTTCCAGTTGGCTGGCTACTGAATCCGGGTGGATACCTGAACCTGCCTCGCTGAACGTACCTCTGAACAGCCGGCGGCCCATACCGCTGGAAAGCAGGTGCCAAACCAAGCTCTCGCTTTGGACCCACGCAGTACTTCCTTCCTTGGTGTAATGCCATCCACCGCCCATAGGGATGCCGCCTGCATGCAGCACCTGGGACGCGAAGTTGGCGCAATCCCCTCCGGTAAAGGTATAGATTTTGTACTTGGGATTGTACTTCCCGCCCTCAGGCAACGCCCTGACTCCTGAGTGCTTAACCGCATATTTCAGCGCTTTCTCCCTGTCAAACTGGCTTTCCCCATCGATCTGGCTTGCCGCGTGGAGATGGCTGCCTCTATCGTACTGGCTTGTTACGTCGCCCTGGTTCGCCGCACCGAACCGGTTTGCCATATCGATCCCGCTTGCTGCGTCAAACGGGCTGCCTGCCCAAATCTGGCCCACCACATCAAACCGACTTCCTGTATCGTAGTGCCCAGGTACGGCAGCGCCTGTCTCTCCCATCCACTGACCAGCCCCAGAAAGAAGGCCAACGGCCCCTGCCCCCTGCCCGGGCTCAAACACATTGTTACCCAAAGGATCCATGTACCAATCCTTGCGTATCTTCCATTCGCCATCGGCCTTCATCACTTCGATCACATGTACCGTCCTTGACCCAAACTCATGGTAATCCGAAGACATCCCCACATCGGATACAGCCGCTGAAAACGGGCCCGGCGCCGGATCCGGTGTGCCCGGACTTAGTGTGTCCGGATCCGGTGTGCCCGAATTCGGTGTGACCGGATTCGGCGTGAGACCTGCTCCCATAGCCCATGACATTTTCCATGACACGGCCCATGTAGGTTCAAGCAGCTCCCTTTCGGGATACTCGTAGGCGTACCGTGTATGCTCGGTAATCTCAATCCAGTAGCATCCCTCGCCCTCTTTGTTGACCGAATCCACCTCAAACGTACTTATCGCCTCTACCATCCGCACGTTCCTAGCCTCCGCCCATTTTCTCAAGTAGGCCGCCCGCTTGACTTCGTTCTCATACGCCCATTCACCAGACGGACATTCCAAATCGTAGTTAGCCTTGATTGCCTCAAAGTCACCGCCTGGCAGCAGTGCGGTTCGTTGCTCCAGAGCCTGCTGGACAAATCTCAGGGCTTCAGCCTGTTCGGAATCAAGTTTCGAGGCGATGAACAACTTCACCCCGCGGACCAGCCGGGACTGATGAATTCCATCAAGTCCAACCGAAAGGTAGCCGGCGCGGTACAAAATGAAGCTGAGGATAAGTAGGAAGATAATAAGTAGCAAGAACCCCCGGGAAGCGGCAAGCCGCCGGCGGCTTGCCATGGCGGGTTTTTCGCTAAGCGGTGAGGCCTGTCTTGGGGAAACCGCCATACGCAGGGGTCGCAGGGGTCCGCCTAAGCGCTTTTTCCGTCTCAGAGACATGACGACAAGCGGCTTCCGCATGGGCAATTCCTCCATCTAGGGGTTCAGAAGAATGATATGGGCAGTGGGACGGTCATATGAAGGTTTTGAGGAAGGAATCCTGCGGTTTCGCGTGAGGTGGAACAAGCACTTGGTATAAGCCGGAGACAGCCATCAAGTCTCAATCCGCCCGCCGCAAGGCAACAGAACCCTGTCCGGTAATATATTCCATAGCACACTTCCATTATGCAAGCGAAATTAGTATAATATTCGCTACACAGGCTACAATGCTCAAAGCCAGAAACTCGGTGAACATGTTAACCCGGTATAAGACATGATCCGGTATAGAAGCTAGACCCAGCAAAAACATAAGTTGCAGTACAAAGCATACAATCCGATATAGCTGCAGATTCGATGACGGGGAGGAGTAGGCAAAACACTTCCTACAGAGAAAAGGGCCGTTGGCTGAGAGCCCTTGGAAAAGGTCTTGCCGAAGGTCGCCCCTGAGGAGTCAGGCTGAAAACCCTGAACATTCACATTCAGGCCAATAAGCCTGACCGGGAAAGCCCGTTACAGCCAAGAGTGCCTGCCGCCGGTGGTTTTTTGGCGGGGTGTGATTGTCAGAGCAGGCTGACTCATTTCAGCAGGTGATTTCTCGCCCTCTGGCCAACCAACCAGCCGAGGTAGCCTGTAAACCGGCTAGAGCCGCCAGCCGAGGAAGTCAGCCAAAACAGCTTGGCAAACTGACCAAATCTGCCAGCCGAACCAGCTAGCAAGCCGGCCGGAGCTGCCAGTCAAGGCAACCAGCAAACCGGCCAGAGCCGCTGTCCATCATAACCAGCCAACCACCCAGGACGTGCAGGAAACAAGGTGGTACCGCGAATTAGGCCCCTTCGTCCTTGTGTCGGAGGGGCCATAACTTTACCGGCGGTATTCAGCCCGCCGTTAGGCTTCTAAGGTTTTCAGGTCTAAGGTTTTCAGGAGTATAGAGGGTTTTTGCGACAAGAATTCTTTCAAGAGGTAAAGAGGTGAGCATCATGGCAAACAGCCAAGACCAGGGCTCCAGAACCTTGCCCAAGGCTTATGAGCCCAAGAGTTTCGAGAGCAAATGGTACAAATATTGGATGGATAACGATCTGTTTAAAGCCCACGTTGTCCCGGGCAAACCCAGGTTCTCCATTGTGATTCCGCCGCCCAACATCACCGGAGCGCTTCACATGGGGCATGCCCTGGATACCACCCTTCAGGACATCTTTGTGAGGTACAACCGGATGCTGGGGTATGAGACCCTCTGGCTGCCCGGAACCGACCACGCTTCCATCGCTACCCACGCCAGGATCGAAGAGATGCTGGCAGAAGAGGGCACATCCCGGTGGGAACTTGGAAGGGAGAAGTTCCTGGAACGGGCATGGGAATGGAAAGACAAGTACGGGCACATCATTACCGATCAGCTTAAGACCCTGGGCGCATCGTGCGACTGGTCCCGGGAACGGTTCACCATGGACGAGGTATGCTCCAGGGCGGTAATCGAGGTGTTCGTGAGGCTGTATGAAAAAGGCCTCATCTACCGCGGCAAGTACATGGTGAACTTCTGCCCCGGATGCCGCACGGTGATCTCGGACATCGAGGTAGAGCACCAGGACACCGACGGACACCTGTATTACATCCAATACCCCGTTTTGTCCGATGAAGACCTGACTAAGGCCCGTGCCGACGCCGGCCTCGGCACAAACGGAGCCTGCCAAGGTGCCGGAGCCGGTCAAGCCACTGACAACGCCGCACCGGCCCAAGCCTTGCGCTCCTTTAAGTCCAAGATCCACACCAATACGCCTGCCGGTGGCTATGAGGAGTTCATCACAGTGGCCACCACACGGCCTGAAACCATGCTGGGCGACACAGCCATCGCGGTAAACCCAGAAGACCCGAGATACGGCCATCTCGTAGGCAGGTATGCCGTGTTGCCTCTGGTGGGCCGGATCATACCGATAATTGCAGACAAACACGTAGACCCCGAGTTCGGCACAGGCGCAGTCAAGATCACCCCGGCCCATGACCCTAACGACTTTGAAATGGGGCTCAGGCACGGGCTGGATTTCGTGTCGGTGATCGACACCCAAGGCAATATGACTGAAGAAGCAGGTAAGTATGCCGGGCTCGAAAGGTATGAATGCCGGAATAAGGTGCTTGAAGACCTGGAAGAGCTGGGTTACCTGCTCAAGGTCGAAAACCACAGGCACTCAGTGGGCCACTGCAGCAGATGCGATTCTACCGTAGAACCCCTCATCTCCGAGCAGTGGTTCGTCAAGATGAAACCCATGGCAGAGCCGGCCCTGGAAGTGGTCCGCCAAGGCAAGGTTGAGTTTGTGCCCGAGAGGTTCACCAAGATCTACGAACACTGGATGGAAAACATCAGGGACTGGTGCATCTCCAGGCAGCTCTGGTGGGGCCACAGGATACCTGCGTGGTACTGCGATGACTGCGGCGAGAGCATCGTAGCCCGCACCGCCCCGGACAAGTGCACCAAGTGCGGCGGCCCGGTACACCAAGATGAAGATGTGCTTGACACTTGGTTCTCATCTGCACTCTGGCCCTTCTCAACCATGGGCTGGCCTGATGACACTGAGGATCTCAGGTACTTCTTCCCCACCGACATCCTGGTGACCGGGTACGACATCATCTTCTTCTGGGTGGCGCGGATGATCTTTTCATCCATGGAGTTCATGAAGCAGCCGCCCTTCCGGTACGTGCTCATCCACGGGCTGGTAAGGGACGCCTTAGGCAGGAAGATGTCCAAGAGCTTGGGCAACGGCATCGACCCCTTGGAGGTCATCGATAAGTACGGCGCCGATGCGCTCAGGATTTCCCTGGTAAGCGGCGTGGCCATGGGCAGCGACATGCGCTTCTACGATGAAAAAGTCGAAGGCGCCAGGAATTTCTGTAACAAGCTGTGGAACGCCACCCGCTACAGCCTGTCCAACTTGGAAGGCTGGACGCCACCTGCAGCTGCTGCGTCAGGCAGCAAGCCCAAGCAATCCGAACTGTCAACCATGACCGCCAGGTGGATCCTGTCCAGGCTCGAGCGCACCATCGAAACAGTAGACGATGCCCTCAAGCGGTTTGAGCCGGGCGAGGCCATCGACACCATAATTGACTTTGTGTGGAACCAGTTTTGCGACTGGTACATCGAGTTCTCCAAGGAATCCTTGGCTAACCCCGACACCCGGGAAGAAACCCAGCTGGTACTTTGGTTGGTGCTCAGACAATCCCTGGCGCTACTGCATCCGTTTGCGCCCTTTATCACCGAAGAGCTCTGGTCTTACCTGCCAAAGCCGGCCGGTTCAGAAGACCGCCCGCTTATCGTATCCGATTACCCGGTACCGGGCAAACTCTCGGCCGATGCTGAAGCGGAAGAACTCATCGGCAACCTTATCGAGGTAATCAAAGGTATCCGCAACATGCGGGCTGAAGTAAACATCCCCACGGGCAAGCGGGAAAAAGCCATTATCCTGGCAGAGGACCCTCAGCTGTGGGAAGGTTTCGCCCCGTATATCAAGCGGCTGTCGTGGACTGAGCCCTTGGAGATCCTGGATCTCAACGATCCTGATATTGAATCCAAGCGGCCCAGGCAAGCCCTGACATCTGTGGCGAAAGGCGCCGAAGTGTTCCTACCCCTCGCAGGGGTAATCGACATCGACAAAGAAATATCGAGACTGGAGAAATCCATTGGAGAACTTCAGTCAGAACTGGATAAGACCGCGAAGCGGTTGGCAGATAAGGAGTTCCTGGCAAAGGCTCCCAAGCACATCGTGGAGAAGCACCAGAAGCGGCATCAGGACAACCAGGAAAAACTCCAGGCTCTTAGAAACAGGGTAGAATTGCTCCGGAAGATAAAGGAGTAACAAGAGGGCGCAACGCACACGGGGCAATCAGGACTGCCTGCAAGGCTTAAGGGCTGACTTGAAGACAAAATTGACCGTGCCGAGCTGGCTCATAGAAAAACTAACAGTCCAAACCGCCCCGTGTGCGGGTTTGGAATACGGTGCTTGGTTTGACCGGTTGATAAGCCGGGGGTTCGTTGCCGGACCCAGTGCGGGTTTGGTATACGGAGCTTGGTTTGACGAGGCATTGGTTGAATTCTGCAAACAGATCAAAGCCGTGTGCGAGGTTGGTATACGGAGCTTGGTTTGACCGCAAAGCGAGGGGCAAGACATATGACGTGGCAGTGTAGCGATAACGGCAATCGTCCGGATGTTGAAACGGCTTACCAAAATACGCTCAAGTGGATCCATTCCACCATGCGGTTCGGTTCAAGGTTGGGCCTAGAGCGCATCTCCAGGTTGCTTGAACTGCTGGAGAATCCGCACGAGCACACAAAATTCATACACATAACCGGGACCAACGGCAAAGGTTCTGTGACGGCAATGGTGGCGTCTATCTTGAAAGAGGCAGGTTATCGCACTGGGATGTTTACCTCGCCGTACCTTGAGGACTTCCGCGAGCGGATAATGCTCAACGGAAAGAAAATCCCCAAGCAGCACTTGGTCGAGGTTGCAGCCTACGTGCGCCAAGCGGTGGAACGCCTGGTAGACGAGGGGTTCGACCATCCAACCGAGTTTGAGATAAACACTGCCATCGCCTTTGAGTACTTTGCACGGCAGCGGTGCGACTACGTGGCCCTCGAGGTGGGGCTAGGCGGCCGCTTCGATGCCACCAATGTGGTCACCCCCGTAGTCTCGGTGATTACCACCATAGATTTCGACCACATGGACAGGCTGGGCGACACCCTGCCTCAAATCGCCTTTGAAAAGGCAGGTATCATAAAGCCAGGGGTGCCCGTGGTCACAGGGGTAACCCAGGAAGAAATCCTCCAGGTGATTAGGGAACGCGCCGCCGAGTGTGACGCTGACCTCATCATCGTAGGTCAGGTACCCTTCGCGGACATCACGTGGAAGCAGATTGGCGGGCTGGATGCTCAAGGAAACACAACGGGTTGTCGAGGGACCGGTAACCGGCTGGCCGATTATCGAACAACCACTGCCTACCCGTTCTCCCAATCTTTGAGCATTTACGGCCCCGGTTTCGCTTACGAAAACCTCATCTTGTCCCTGGCCGGCAAACACCAGCAGCTCAATGCTGCCCTGGCTGTAGCGGCGCTCCGGGCAGCCAAAGTGCCTCCGCTGGCGTCGACGGCGCTGGCATCGCACGCACCGGCTGATTCGCCCGCATGCAGGTTAAGTACGTCGCCGGTGGCTAAAGCAGCGGACACATCGTACAAGACGCCTCCTGCACAGACCAAAGCCAATCCACAAAACCGCGGCATCCCCTTGGATGAGCAGGCAGTCAAATCAGGCCTTAGCAAGGCCGTGTGGCCAGGGAGGCTAGAGCTCATCCACCAGGCACCTATGATAATCTTGGACGGGGCCCATAATCCCCAGGGGGCCAGGGTGCTCGCCGATTTCGTCAAGCAGGAGCTCTCTGGGCGGAAGATTATCTGTGTATTCGGAATCCTGAGCGATAAATGCTACAAAGCCCCGACCTCGTATATCGCGCCGTTGTGCGATGAAATCATCGTCACCCGCCCCCATTCTCCCAGGGCGCTGGATCCGGAAATCCTTGCCCGGGAAGCACGGAAGTACACACCCAAGGTGACCATCCAAGAGGACTCAGACAAAGCCATGGAACTGGCGATAAACAAGGCAACGTCTAACGATGTAGTGCTGTGTTGCGGTTCTTTGTACCTCGTTGGGGCGGCAAGGACATACATTCGGAAGAGGTTTGGTATTTCACCATATGGTGGAGAATAACAATTGGTAGAGTGAGAATTTCTATGGAGGAGTATTAGTGCTTTCCGGTCTGGGGAACTTCTTGGCGAGAAGGAATAGCGTGGGCCGGTTGCTTCCTCTGCCAGCGGACATGGAATGTTGCACCAAAGTACTGGAGCAGCGGGGATTTTTTGTGTTTGGAGACAAGCAGAGTTTCATGGAAACCTATGGCTTGCAATCTGAACCGGAAACCCTGTCTGCCGTAGACTTTGACAAGTCCTATCTTGTGGGAATTCACCAGGGGCTGTGCCCCACCGGAGGCTACCGGGTCCATGTGCAAGATGTCATACGGTACAAAGACCTTGTTGAAATCACGGTGGATTTTGAGGAACCTGCACCTGACGACATGGTCACGCTGGCCATGACCACCCCGACGGCGTTTCTCACGGTTCCCCGCCCGGCAGGAGAACACAAACCGCCGGTATTCCGCTTCCGCTCTGCCGATGGAACCATATTGGCAGAGCGCATACCCGAATTCGGCAAATAAGAGGGGGTGTAGAGGATGAGACGGACCCGCATGGCAAGGAACCGCACATTATCGGGCCTTGTTACGTTCTTGATACTCGCCGTGGTATTTGTGGGTTCAGGTTATCTGATAGGCAAGTACTTGCTCGCGTCTTTGCTCCAGCGCCCGCCTGAAGGGCAGCCTGTGTCGGGGGATGAGCCCAAGCTCCCAACCGGGGACGGATCCACGACCACAGTTCAAATCAGCACAAAACCTCTGACCCTTTACAGGGTGCAGATAGGAGCGTTTTCCACCAAGGAGAGGGCTGAAAACACCGCACAAATGGCCATCGACAAAGGGGTCCCTGCCGGAGTAATGAGCCCTGACCCGCTTCATAAAGTTTACTGCGGTGTGACAAGTTCCAAGGAAGCTGCCCAGAAACTGGCACAGGATGCACTTCCCAAACTATCAGGTATCGTGGGGGAAGACGATAATCTTTATGTCGCCACCATGGAGATCGATTCTTGCACCTTTTCACTTACGGGCAGCGAAAATGTGGTGACTGAGATTCAGAAGGCGTTCTCCACCATAGATAATGCAATAGCGTCTTTAATAGGGTTCTGGGATCAATATTACCTTGAGCAGCAGATCACCGTGAACCTGTCTTCCATGAAATCAGATATTGCTGCGGTAAGAGCAAGTTTGGCTGGAATCTCTCCTGATTCAGGCACACAAACCGCCCACGGGCTTGCGCTTGCCTTGGCTACTGAACTGGAAACTGCTATATCCGCGGCGATAGAGGCTCAGGGCGGTGACAGCAGCGGTGAAATTGAGGGGATGACTTCGGTCATCAAGATAATTGATGCATACGCCAACGAACTGAAGGCGCTTCAGTAGGTGTGTCCATAGAACCTGAGTGGAAACCGCTGATATTGGTGCATCAGGCGTACCATTTTTTCAGAGATAGCAGAGAACAATGTAAAGAATGGTGCACGTGATGCACCATTTTCATCCGCACGGGACCCGAATGCCGGGGGAATGGTGCACGTGATGCACCACTCTTGCGCTACTTGTGGCGAAAGCCAAGGCAAATGGTGCATCTAATGCACCATTTGCATCCAAATCTCTTAGAAGATTAAGGATAATGGTGCACTCCGTGCACCATTTCCATTGTTCTAGCCTACACAGCCCGCTGGATTGGTACATGCAGTGCACCATTTCAGCCTTCTGGCCGCTGATCAACACAAAGACCTGTGCACGTAGTGCACCATTGCGCTGTTCCACCACTAGCCGTCATCCCCCTGTACCGCTTACAGGGTGACAATATCACTGGCCGATAACACAAAGCAGCGTCCCATCTTGTCTTGCAGCGGCTTTGATGGTAACATCTAATGATGTCACGAGAAGTTTTGGTGGAGGTGCCGTTTTTGGCTAATATCAAGTCCAGCATAAAAGACATAGAACGCAACAGAAAACGCCGGATGAGGAACAGAGCCATCAAGTCCAGAGTCAGGACCTACATCCGCAAGTTCAGGGAAGCTGTCGAATCAGGCGACAAGCAACTGGCTATGGAAGCCTACAAGGCAGCTCAGTCACAGATTGACAGGGCTGTATCTAAGGGCGTACTCAAGCGCAACACTGGCTCACGCTACAAGTCAAGACTGGCTGCAAGACTTATGGCGATGTAAAGGATACGCCGTGTCTTGGACGGTTTGCACCGGCTGATACGGCGTATTCTTTGCGTATTCCGTAGCGATTCATTTGGTTTGCCTATTTTCCTGGGCTGTTTGCGCCAAATTCTTTCCTTTGTTCAGGCCTGAGAAATCGATTACCTGAAGCCGGATGGCTGCCTGCTGGAAATGATTGAGTCATAGGCAAGACTGTTTAGGGCTATTACCGGCATAACCGGCATTACCGGCATTATCGGCTGCCTTACCAGCGCTTGCTGGCAACATGTGCTCGCAGGTTAAGTGTACTTGCAGGTTACATGTACTTGCAGGTTATCTGTTGGCAATTTGTTAGTTATGGAACAAATTATGCCATCAGATGTTTTCTGATTGACTGAGAAAGATGGTTTCTGATTGACTGACGAATTCGTATTAGACATCCATCTGGCATCTATGCGTTAAACAAGTTTGAGGAACTTAGCAGTTTGCTGTGTTCCTGTATTCCCGATACCGTGTACCGTCGCCCCAGGGCATATGCTGTGGGGCTTTTCGGTTTTGGGCACATTTCGGTAAATGGTATGGTCATTTGGGACCATGCATATCGGGCTGAAATGGGATCGACGGCTATTCGGCCAAATTCCGGTACTACCTTTACCATCCCTGACCAGTGTAACGAAATGGGGTCGGCAGCTATTCTGCTAAGACTGATATTCTGCTAAGAGGTTTACAAGCACGTAGTCCATGGCGGAAACCGGGTCTATCTTCCCTGTCTTGAGGGATTCATCGACATCACACAGCAGGCGGATGGCTTTCTCCAGTTGGGCAAAAGTCCATCGTCTGGACTGCTCCAGGGCCTTTCTCGCGGCGTACGGATGAACTCCCAGGGCTTTTCCCAAAGAATCCTGGGTAATCCCTTTGTTGGAGGATTCCTTGGCCCTCCACATGAGCCCGAAATGAGAACCGAGCACCGCTATCATGAAAATCGGGCTCACTCCACGGGTAACCAATTCCTCCACCTCTGAGAATGCTTTGACTCTATCCCTGGTCGCAACCGCATCCACAAACGCAAAGGTATTCATCTGGGGATCAGGTGCGACCACAGTCAGGACATGGTCTGCGGTGATCCGGTTGTCAGGATGGACGAAAAGCTCTAGTTTCTCGATTTCCTTATCCAGACGCTCAATACTCCTCCCGGCCACTAGGATGAGGGTTTCCACTGCATCCCTTGTGATAGTGTACCCGTCGGACCTCAACCTTTCCCGCACCCAGTTTGCCGCCTCTCGCCATGAAGGCTCCGCCACTTTGATAACCACTCCTCCGGCGTTGGAAATTGCCTGGGTTAACGCTTTGGGAGCAGGATTGTTCTTGGTTATGGCTGAGAGCAGCAGGCAGTTGCCAGGAGCCACTGAGATATGCCATGTCTCGGGCTTTTGGTCAAAGAGATGTTTTGCTCCCCTCACAACCCATAGCCTGGGGCCGAAAAACGAAGGCTGGGCCAGGAGTTCCTGTAGTTCCTGCCAGGTGGTTTCGTCGCCGGATACATGCTCCGTGCCGTCTGGAAATGCGTCAGACAACAGGCTTATGAGCCTGTCGTGCCAGTAGGCTTCATCACCGTAGATATAGTATGCCGGTGCAATTTTACCCGACCGGATTTGCTTTTCAACCTCAGTGACTAACGTAGCAACTCACTCCAAACAAGACAAAATAAGACAACTCAAAACAAATCAAATCCAAATCAACAAGACCAATCAAACCAATAGGCTTTAACAGGGTCTATCAGGGTTCAGTGTTCTTCCCCGCCGGATCACCTTGGATTGGGATAGCTGGGCAAGTAGTACGACCGGACTATAAGCTCTCGCTTTATGACCTCGCCGCCTTGCTTTTCGATGCGGTAGGTCTCAACCAGCAACCCTGGATTCATGCCTTCCTGGGGATACTCTTCCAGGATAACAGGCTCAAGCTCGTACGTGCTTTCCGAAGGCTTGCCGAACACCCTCACCTGTACTACTCCGTCTTCCACCCAAGCTCCGAACACAACCGGATGCTGGAAGTTGTTCTTCACCTTAAGGTCAAGGTAATTCCACGCCACAGCGGCATCCAACCCTGGAGGCGCATAGTCCACGGGTATGCCGTGGTTGTGGATTTCAGGGAAATCCAAACCCGCCTCTGCCGCGGCTATAAACAAGGTGGTTGTAACCTGGCAGATTCCTCCGCCTATGTCGGGCACCAAGGTGTTCCCCACCACTACGTTTGCATACCGGTAGCCCCTTGCTTCGGATCTTTCCCCGGCAGCCCTGTTGAAGCTGTAAACTTCACCGGGCATCAGCACCTGACCGTGGACGGCTTTTGCAGCAAGAGCCAGATTTACGTTCCTATCGGTCTCCTCTATGTCGTAGTTGGTTTCACAATCAGCCACAAGCTCCAAAGGCTCCAAGTCTACCGTCTCGGGCTGGAGCACCTCGTAGGCAACTTCCACTGTGGTGTCTTCGATGTGCTTGAGGGCTGCGAGGACATCCTCCGGGGTCACCTCCTGACCGTTTTCAGCCGGAAGAATCACCAGGTCGCGCCCGGAAAACCCATACCTCTCAGGGAGGGGTTCCTTTGACAAGTTGTCTGCTATCTTCTGGGCCACCTCGTTTAGCGCCGGCGAAACGATCTTTGCGTCGCCTTCTACAACCGTCTTAGGCCCTTTCCTGAAAACGCTATCCGGCAGGAACACCGGCTTAGAATCTATATACTCTTCAAGCCGGCTGGTTATCTGTCCGAGATCAAGCGCAACTTCCAATTCCTCAGGTGACACCTGGTAAGACAGGTCCCCTGCTTTAAACACTAAGGGACCCCGGCGGATTTCGTTGACTTTCTCCTCGATAAGGGCAACTGCTTCTTCCACACGGAGCCCACCTAGGGGCACCCCAAAAGCCCAAACATTTCCGCTCACTACGTCTTCTTTCATGCATGAAGCCAGAAACACTGCCGCCAGTGCCACCACTGCCACAAAGATTACAATTTTCTGCTTATCATTCTTGTGCTTACCCTTATGGTTATGCTTATGCTTATCCCGGTTAATGTTCATCATCTACCACTCCGATTACACTCCGTTCTGTAGCCTGCATAATTTTATCATGAATCGCTGGTGCCTTGTGGGAGGTTACTTCACAAATCTGGACACCCGCACCCTTCCGGGATATATCTTTACCGTAACCGCGCCGTCCTTATCTGTGCGGAACACTGTAAGTCCGCTCTGCTCAGCCTCACGGATCACATCGGGCGAAGGATGCCCGTATGAGTTAGGGCCCACTGAAATTACCGCCACTCCTCCCCACACCCTCTGATAGAACCCATACACCAAAGAATCGGGGCTTCCGTGATGAGGGACTTTTATAATAGAAACGACGCCGGGCGGTGGTTTTGGTTCCATTCCTGCCTGCTTTCCGGCTTGCTCTCCTGTCAGCTTGTCGACCTCGTTACTTGCCTGTCCACTTGCCTGGCCCTCTGACCATTGACCTGCCAGATTGCCTAAATGGCTGGCTGGGCTGGTTGTACCTCCGCCCCTTAGTAGCCCCATCACCACATTTCCTGGAACATCGCCCCAAAACTCAATGTATGCAGGGAGGCGTCCAAAACTTACCCCGATTACCAGAGAGTGTTCGTTGCCGAATTCCGAAAATGCCTCCTGAGCGGCCGGCATTAGCGCGTCAGCCTGGACCCCATCGCTTCGCCAAGCCTGGGTGTTGTTCCCCACCCCCGGCGGATGGATGACGGTGAGCACTGCACCTCCGATGGCATACACATCCCCGGCACCGGCTTCAAGGATGACAAGTTCATCAAGGTCCGTGGCAGTCCGGGTTCCTGATGCCAGGCCTAGGGCGTCCTGCTTTAGTATTTGATAGACCGCTTGTTTGCTCCCGGGGCAGGTCATCACGGTGTTTACTTTGAAGTTCCGGCAGACCTCCCCCAGCCCGCCTGCGTGGTCTGCATGCAAATGGGAGATAATGCACAAGTCGATCTTCCTTATCCCTTCGTGCTTGAGATAAGGAACCAACACCCGTCTTGCAGATGTCTCAGTGCCGGTATCCACGACGATAACTGTACCTTTTGTGCGGATAACTGCAGTGTCAGCCTGGCCCACGCTTAGGAAAACCACCTGAGGCCACACACAGTAGTACCTGAGGCCTACTGAAACGCACAGCACACAACACAAGCCTAGCATGATGAACTTGCGTGGTACCCGCTTATCCGGAATAATGCTGCAAATCCGATGCTTGAGGGTAGGGTTCTCAAACCTGCGCGGCATCAGCTTAGGTGGAGATTCCGGAGAGACACGGGTCTCGGCCCGCCATCCGGCGCGTGTATCTTCGTATAAGCTGCCGGCCGTAAGGTCCTTTGAAAAGCCAGTGGCCGTTGCCTGCCTAAAGTCCTGCCCGCCATCCAGCAGCATAAACACTAGGCAATAGTATGCCACCAACTCCGGCAATTTAGGGCTTGGGAAAGCAAGGGAGACAAGAGGCAGTCTGGCTGCAAATGCCCCCACTTGTCTTAATCCCCGTATCACAAGGAACGGGCACCAGCTCAGCCACCTCCCGGCTGCCAAGGGGATGCACACTACAGGAAGCGTAGCAAGGCTGACCGCCACCGAAAGCAGTCCCCAAAGCCCGCCGAACAAGAATCCGGCGATTGAAACATCTTGAAAATGAACCGCCAAGAGGGGGAGCAGAAGCATCCCCACAAGCGTGGATTGAACCAGGTAGTGCCGCACCAATCCCAGTTCGTACTTGCGTGTAAGCGCCTGGGTGTACTCCCAGGTTACCCAACCGGCAAGCATCCCCGCGAAGCTAAGCTGAAACGACACATCGGCCAGAGGATACGGGACACGCCATCCTATGATGAAACTGCAAACTGCAAACCCAGTCAAGGTATCGTACTTTCTGCGGCACCAAAATGCCAAATGCTTAAGCAGCACGCACAAAAAAGCCCTCAAGGGGCCCACAGCCCACCCTGACAGGCCTGCAAGCAAGAACGCGGCAAGGAGCCCTGCGAACATTGAGATGTTCCTGTGTTTTGTCAGCCGCCTGACAACACGCTCTACCACCCCCGCCGCAAGTTGCACATGGAAGCCTGCTATGGCGATGAACCTGTAAAGTCCTGCGGCACGGAAGTGCTCTGAATCTTGGGGCGAAAGATCACCTCTGTCACCCAGGAGCAGCGCCTTGATAACCCCCGTTTCTCCCTGGGTTAGATTTCCGGGAAATATCGCGTCAATCTTTGCTTCCAAGTGGTGGGCTAGGCGTTGGAAGATGAATCTAAGCCCGGAATTACCGGGCCGGTGGCCGGTCGTGGGCTGGGCATAGCCGGACGCAGGCTGAGGGTAGCCGGAAGTTGCTTCACCGGTTGCTTGACCAGTTGCTTGATAAGGTGCTTGTTCAGTTGCTTGATAAGGTGCTTCACCGGTTACTTCATCCAACCGCACTGCTGCGCCCTTAAGTTCGAGAAACACCTGCTTACCCATAAGATATCGCCTGTAGTCAAATTCGCCGGGATTCATGGCACGCGCCGGTATGCTGAACTTACCCCTCACCACCACAAAGTCACCGGACGCCAATCCGGCCCCGCCATCATATAAGTAAACACTTACCTTAAGGCCCTTGTACCTGGCGTTGTAGCTGGGAAAACCCTTGTGCTTGGAGTTGTACTCGGAGTCGTGCTTTAGGTTGTGGCCGACAAAGCACCACAGTTCCCCTGTGAACCTTGTGCCGCTGTGGGTCTCTCTCGGATTATCTACAAGCCGGACCAACACAATGGGGGACCCGGTCCGGGCTTGCTCAAGTACAAGATATTCTGCGTCAGAGATCCTCCTAGCCCAAAGCGACTCTCGGAAGCTTCCTGCCATAAAGCCGGCTACAAGCAGCATCAGTACAACCAAAGGGCGGCGGTCCAAAATGAAGCCAAAGCGCGGTGCTGAATCCGCCGAAGGACCCACCTCCGGGATCATCCCGACGCCCTGTCCTGAACCGGCAAGCATACCCATGTTGCACCCAAACCCGAAGCACCGGGCCGGGCCTGAGGGCAGAGCGCGGCATGGGTTGCGACTGATTCCAAGAACCCAGATAAGACAAGCAACCACTGCCACAAACAGCAACGCCCAAACGAGAGGCTTTACGGGAAAAGGTTGGTATGTAGCCCCTATCAAGAAGCCTATGGCAGGCCAGAGCAGCGGCCTCCTGTGTCGCCTGAGCAATACCTGTAGCCGGAAACCCTGTTTCACACAGTCTTGCGGGCCGCTGCCTGAACCGCTTCCGATTGCAACTCGCCGGGAGCAGGAGTACGAACTATCGCCAAAACCGGTCTCACAAAAACCAGGCGGTGCCATAATCTGACATTATAGATTCTACGGCACCGCCTGAGTTCCTGCCATATTATGTTAATTTAGCTACCGCAGGGCACGCCGCCCTTGAGCGGGCTTTCCCACTCAGTTGATCTGCCCACTCGGTTGATTTTCCACTAAGAAGCCCTGCTGGTCAGAAGCCACGAAGCCACCCTGGCTGGCCTGCTTGACTTCTCAACCTCTCCTTAAGCTATCAAGCCCTCGCTCCACTCCACACTCTGGGGTGTCGTGTGTGACAAGTCGTCGTGTGTGACAGGTGAAGCCTATGCGGGCTGCTCAATCGCTCTTCAATCGCTCTTCAATTACTCTCAATCGCATCTTAATCGCTCCTTAAGGCCTCCACCGGCTGGAGCTTCGCCGCCCGCAGGGCGGGATATATGCCGAAAATAAAGCCTACGAGCACCGCAAATCCAAACGCTATGCCTATCGAGGCGGGAGATACTGCAGTCTTGGGTCCGAGCCTGGCAACTAACCGGGACCCTCCAATACCCGCAAGCACACCGGCTATGCCACCGATTGAGCAAAGGAAAGCCGACTCAAACAAGAACTGGAGCAGTATCTGGGATTGTCTGGCACCGAGGGCTTTGCGCAACCCGATTTCTCTCGTACGCTCGGTAACCGCCACCAGCATGATGTTCATCACGCCTATGCCCCCGACCAGCAAGGACACTCCGGCAATCGCACCTAACATCAAGGTCATGGTCCTGGTGGATTCCTGAACCTGCTCGAGCATGGACTGCTGAGTCCAGATCCACACTGCATCAGGCCCGTACCTGGCCTCGAAGATCCGCTGTACCGTAAGCTGCACCGCCTCGACGGTATCCCTGCTCTTGGCTTTGAGCAGTACCTCGTCTACCCTGTCGGTGCCCCTCCGCCGCATGGCTACGGTGATCGGCACGTGGATCATATGGTCGACCCCGTCACCCAGGTACTCGCCTTTTTCGTCCAACACGCCGATGATCTCAAAGGGCTCCTGGTCAATGTATATATACTTACCTACCGGATTACGGCCGGCAAACAGGTCTTGCATAACCCGCCAGCCTATCACCGCTACAGGACGGGCGATTTCCACTTCAACCGCGGTAAAGAACCTGCCCGTGTAAAGGTCGTGGCTCCGTATATGCGGGAAGTTCTCAGTTACACCCTGGACAGACCAGTAGCCTTCTTTTCCTTCGTAAGTCACCCGGCCGCCCCACCAAAGCTGGCATAGCGCGCCTTCCAGGTCAGGCACCCTTTGCATCAGTTCGTCTATCTGGTCCAGGGTAAGCCTCACATCCCAGCGCTGTACATACAGCCTGAGGATATTAGTCCCTATGCTCTCAAAACTCTCAATTACTTCTCTCCGGGCGCCTTCGCCTACCGACACCAGGGCGATGACCGAAGCCACCCCTATGATCACACCGAGCATCGTAAGAGCGGACCGCAGTTTGTTCGTTGTGAGTCCCCGCAAAGACACACTGAAAAGGTCAGACAGTTTCACGACATCCCCTCCTAATGAAAGGCCACTCCCATGCCGGTAACACTAGTAACCGTACGGATAGATTCCGCCGCCTCCACCTGCCTGGTCAGGGTCTTTGCTCATGGCCACAACTACTTCCTGTCCTTCCTCAAGGCCGCTCAGGATCTCGGCATATATTTCGTTCATGGCGCCCACTTCTACCTCAACAGGTTTCCTAGTATTGCCGTCTTTGATATCGGCAAACCACTTGTCGCCCTCTTTGTAGAGCGCTTCCACAGGACAAAGTAGCACATCGTCTTTCTTAGATACGAAAATCTGAGCGGTTGCATGCATATAGGGACGCAAGTATCCCGGATTAACAACCTTGATGGCAACACCGAAAGCTGCCAGGCCATCCTGGGGATTGCCTGACAAACCTACCTTGGACACTACACCTTCTACCAGCTGCCTGCCCTGGGGGCCCCACACTTCTATCTGAGCTATTTGCCCCTCTTGGATCTTGGGCAGGTCTATCTCATCAACCTGCAGCTGCAAGTTCATCTCGTTGTAATTGGATATCCTGCACAGGGCAGTGCCCTTTGCTATGGCCTGGCCCTTTTGCACGTTCTGAGACATGACCACGCCATCAATCGGGCTGACGATTTCCAAGCTGCCAAGCTGGCTCTTCTTTTCCTCAAGTTGAAGCAGGAGGCTCTTGAACTCAAGCTGGGTTTGCATGGCTGCCAGGAGTGCTTCGCCCGGTTCGAACTCGAGAATCGGGTCGCCGGCTTTTACCAAAGCACCGTCCTTAACAAACACTGCTTTCACCGTGCCTGAGAGCGACGAGTATACAGTCTCTTCAACGCCGTAGGAGGTTATCTCTGCCCTCTGCTGGATATCGCCTGAAGGAGCGTGGATAAGCAAGGTTCCCGTGTCGCCCACCTTCAGCAAACCGGGGTTTTGCATCTCAACCCATACTTCGTAGTAATAGGTGGACTCACCGGCAATAGGCGTGGGATCGGCTTCTACCACCACACCGGGATCCATGCCTTCAAACCTGTCAGGCATGAAGGTGGTCTTCTGGCCCACTTCCACCTTGTCAAACAGGGGTTTTGGCAAAAGCAGCTGGACCCTGAGGACGGAATTGTCCACCACCCGGCATATGATCCCTGGGGAAGCAGCACCGGGCTTGGCTGTAAGCCCTGCAATCCTGCCTGAGATCGGGCTGCGTACCACAAGCGCCGCTTCAGGTTCTACATCAGCCACTTCGTCCGGAGACACACCGAATTCTTTCGCAAGTTTTACCCTTTCCTGCTCTATTTGAATCTCAAGCTTCCTTATCTCCATTTCGAGTGAACCCGCGTCCACTGTGGCAAGCACTTGCCCCGCCGAAACTTGCTGGCCTGGTTCAAAGAACACTTCCTTGACGACACCTTGGGCTCCGGATATCGCATCCTGCTCCTCGCTAGCCATGAGGTTGCCCCAGCCTCTCACCATCACTTCCAATTCACCGCGGATGACAGGCTTGGTGACCATCACGAGTTTGCCTTTGTCACCTCCGGAAAGTGCCTTGACTCCCCAGTAGCCCACAGCTGCAATCACAAGTATGATGACGGTAATAGTAATCCACTTCTTGCCTTTCTCCCAAAACCGATCCATGGAATCGCCCCTCTCCCGATCTACCGGTAGATACATATTCCCTTTAGGGTCTCTTTAGGGTCATGCCTCGGCGTTTGTGTGAGCCCGCTGACCAACACGATAATCAATACGATCAGGTCTGTTGCCGGTCTCAAGTGCGCCTGGTTCTTCCACCTATGACGAATGGTTCTTCAAGTTTGTTCCCTCGTTTGTTACCTCGTCTATTTCCTCCGTTATCAGGTTCAAGCTACCCTTCTTAGCCCTGCAAACCGGTCCTTCTCCGGATCTTACTAACTAATTGTAGCAACTGAAAGGTTAGTTGTGCGATAGGATGAAGCAGGATAGACGCATGGTGTAGCCGAATGAATCATGTGAGCCAAGGCGAAAACCGTCGCAAAGGCAAACTCGTGAAACTTGTGATCATACATTTCTCACCAGATCCTTTGGTAAAGCGGCAAACTTCGCAGGCTAACGCTCCAAAGAAAGAGGGAGAGACCATCATGATCTTCATATGTTACCCGAGATGCACTACCTGCCAAAAGGCAAAGAAGTGGCTGCAGGAAAACGGGGTGGCCTTCGTAGAAAGGCATATCAAAGACGACAACCCTACAGTTGAGGAATTGAAAGAGTGGCACAGAATCAGCGGGCTCCCGCTCAAGAGGTTTTTTAACACCAGCAGCCAGCAGTACAGGCAGCTCAAGCTCAAAGACAAGCTGCCGTCGATGAGCGAGGACGAGCAATATGAGCTGCTGGCATCAGACGGCATGCTTGTAAAGCGTCCGATTCTCGTAGGCGACGGCTTTGTTCTCGTAGGCTTCAATCAAACCGGTTGGCAAGAGGCGCTCGGAATTGGATAACCAAGTAACCGTTGTCACTTGATCCAATCGGGGCTTCTTTAAGGGAGGTGAAAAACAGCAAAGACAGCAATAAACCAATTTTCACAAGGAGACAGGCATTTAGCCATATCGACTTAGCCCATTATAAGTATAATAGTTGATAGAATAATCAAGAAGAAAGAGGAGGTCTACTCATGCAGGGTGATCCGAAACTTATTGAAACCCTAAACGCTTTGCTGGCTGACGAACTTGCGGCTATTAACCAGTACATAGTGCATGCTGAAATGGCTGAGGACTGGGGCTACGGCAAGCTGCATGAAAGCTTTGAGAAGCGGGCACTAAAGGAAATGATTCATGCGGAACAGCTCATCGGCAGGATTCTGTTCCTCGGCGGAAAGCCCATTGTAACCGAACTTACTGAAATCAAGATCGGTGAAGACGTCCCGCAGCAACTTGAATTTGACCGTGAGGCCGAAGCAAGGGCGATCAAAGCTTACAACGACGCCATCAAGCTCGCAGCCGAAGTAGGCGACAATGCAACCAAGGATCTTCTACAGGACATTCTAAACGACGAAGATGAACATATGGACGAGCTTGAAGAGCTCTTGGATCAGATTGAGCAGATGGGTCTACCTATATTCTTGACCACTCAAGTTGGATGATGAGTCCTTCTAGGCAAACAAAAGCAAGATAGGCAAAAGCGTATTGAAGGGGCTGTAGTGATACAGCCCCTTCAACTTTGCAAAACAAATTCACCCGGGAGGAGGCCCCCCGGGTGAGTTCCACTTAAATCCAGCAGATGGATTAGTAATCGAAATCAGGGTTGGGATAAGGAGGTGTCTTCTCCTTCTCGGGCTTTTCGGCCACAACCGCCTCTGTGGTCAGCAGCATGGACGCGACAGATGCGGCGTTCTCAAGGGCTGAACGTGATACCTTGAGCGGGTCGACGATTCCATGCTTGGCTACTTCCACAAATTCCTCGGTTACTGCGTTGAGGCCCCAACCCTTCTTGTCGCTGCTCTTTACCTTCTCGACCACGACCGAGCCCTCAAGCCCTGCGTTTTCGGCAATCTGACGAAGGGGTTCCTCGAGAGCCCGCTTGACGATCATGGCACCTACCTTCTCGTCGCCTTCCAGCTCGAGCTCGTCGATGACGCTCATCACGTTGATGTATGTGACTCCGCCACCAGGCACCATACCTTCCTCAACTGCAGCTCTGGTAGCAGCCAGGGCGTCCTCGAAGCGATGCTTCTTGTCCTTGAGTTCGGTCTCAGAAGCAGCGCCGACCTTGATGACTGCTACGCCGCCTGCCAGCTTGGCGAGCCTTTCTTGCAGCTTCTCGCGGTCGTAGTCAGAATCGGTCTCCTCGAGTTCGCGCCTGATCTGGTTGATCCTGGCCTCGATGGCTTCCTTGGTACCCTTACCCTCGACGATTGTGGTCTTCTCCTTGGAGACCCGGACCCTGGCAGCTTCGCCGAGCATATCGAGGTCCACGTTCTCCAGCTTGACGCCGAGGTCTTCAGAGATGAACTGTCCGCCGGTAAGCGCTGCAATGTCGCCGAGCATTGCCTTTCTCCTGTCACCAAATCCAGGAGCCTTGACAGCGCAGATGGACAGGGTTCCCCTGATCTTGTTGAGCACCAAGGTGGCAAGGGCTTCGCCCTCAACATCCTCAGCGATAATCAGCAGTGACCTGCCGGCTCTTGCTACCTTTTCGAGCAAGGGAAGGAGGTCTGCAACTGCGGAGATCTTCTTTTCGTAGATAAGGATGAACGGGTTCTCCAGCTCGGCTTCCATTGCGTCGGTATCGGTCACGAAGTAGGCTGACAGATATCCTCTGTCAAACTCCATACCTTCTACCACTTCTACAGTGGTGTCGGTACCCTTTGATTCTTCTATGGTAATGACGCCGTCTTTACCCACTTTGTCCATGGCGTCAGCGATAATCTCTCCGATTTCAGGATCGTTACCGGAAATAGAGGCGATGTGTGCAATGTCCTGCTTGTCTTCAACGGGGGTTGCCAACTTCTTCATCTCTTCGACTACGCGGGCAACTGCCTTGTCGATACCACGCTTGATGAATACAGGGTTGGCACCTGCAGCCACGTTCTTGAGCCCTTCCTTGACCATTGCCTGGGCCAGAACGGTAGCGGTGGTGGTTCCGTCGCCCGCTACGTCGTTGGTCTTAGAGGCTACTTCGCGGCACAGCTGTGCCCCCATGTTCTCAAAGGGGTCTTCCAATTCGATTTCCTTTGCGACAGTAACCCCGTCCTTGGTGATAACAGGCGAACCAAACTTACGGTCGAGAACTACGTTTCTTCCCTTTGGCCCCAAGGTAATTTTGACCACGTTTGCAACAGCGTCGACTCCAGCCATAAGGGCCTTACGCGCATCACCGTGGTACTTGATAATCTTTGCAGGCACTTAACGATTCCCTCCTTAAGAGATTTGCTTGTATACGTGTACAATCTCTGTGCACGGTCTCTGGTTTAAGAGATTTCGTAAGTAAGCTTAGGCATCGGTCCTAATCGCAAGGATGTCGCTTTCTCTGACGATCAAGTATTCCTCGCCGTCAATCTTAACTTCAGTGCCGCTGTACTTGGAGTAAATGACGCGGTCGCCAACCTTGACTTCAGGCTCCAGCTTGGTGCCGTTTTCGAGGATTCTGCCGGGACCGACAGCGATGACTTCTCCTTCTTGAGGCTTATCTTTAGCAGTGTCAGGCAAAACGATACCGCCTTTGGTCTTCTCTTCTGCCTGGACAGGTTTGAGGACTACGCGATCTGCGAGCGGCTTAAGAACCAAAATGAACCCCCCTTATGTTATTGGCTGACAAATCCTTCTTGTTAGCACTCTCCCTTGGTGAGTGCTAACACTGAGGATTATTATATGGATCGACAATACTAATTGTCAACGTTTTCTTCAATGTCCATTCATTTGCTATGGTAAGTGTTGTAGCATACAGAGGAAAGCATTGTGAATGCGTCTGCCTAAGACGGCCGATCCGGCCGGTCCGCCCGGCGTGAGGCGTAAGAGGAACCGGGCTTCTTGCGTAAGGCGTAAGAGGAACCGGGCTTCTTCCACCGGTAGATTATCTTACGGTTATCAGAGGTTCAATTTTGGAATACGTGGCTTCCCCTATTCCAGATACCTTCTTGATATCTTCCTTCCGGTCAAAGGGTCCTCGCTGGCTACGAAACTCAATTATCGCCGCGGCCTTTGCGGGCCCGATTCCAGGAAGAGCCTCCAGTTCACGGGCGGTTGCTGTGTTTATGTTGATGGGAAAAGATACCCCCGCTGAAGCTGAGCCGCTCCCTGTCCTGCTTGAACCATACCCTGAGCCGCCTGTTCCGTATCCTGACCCTTGTCCCGGCGAACTTGTTCCGGCTACCGGACTACCGGACCCAGAAAACTCACCCTTCTTTGGCACATATATCTTATCCTGGTCGTACAGTATACCCGCAAGGTTCAGGTAGTCCAGGTCTGCATCTTCCAGGGGAACCGCCAGCTCCAAGGCTTCATAAAGCCTCTGTCCCTGCTTGAGTTTGTACACGCCTGGCGCTTCTACGGCGCCGGCTATGTGGACAAAGATCACATTATCGTCTTCTTCAGGCAAATCGCCGGCACTGCCAGCATCCGGGGAATCCCTGCCGGCTGCCTGGCGTCCTTGGACATCCCCGTGAGGCGTCGGATCTGGGTGCCCTGTTTGGCCGGCTTGATCAGTCTGACCTGGGTGATCAGCCTGACCTGGCTGACCCGGGCCTATCTCCAAATCCCCCCAGGCAGGATTGTCTTCAGGGGTAAGCACAAGTTCGTCACCTGATGGAAATATGCCGCGCCACCACAGGCTGGCGGCTCCCACAAGCAAGAGAAGGCATATGGCGTAGATTATCAAATCCAATCGGCGGTTCATGACAATATACTACCACAATTGCCATAATCTAACAAGCGGAAGCTCATTCCCAACGCCCCGTCAGACAACGGTGCTCAAAACGGCGCACGGGATGTACCAAGCACCCAGCTTCCTGGGATACCTCCCCCCAAAACGGTACATCCCGTGCGACACGGTCACGGCTGACACAATCACTGTCAGCGCTTGGTAACTATGTTCACCAGCTTATCCTTCACAACGATCACTTTGGCGATCTTATTCTCCGGTTCAGGCCCCAGCATCTTCGCAATCCTCTCCGACGCAAGCGCCTTTTCAGTAACCACGTCGTCGCTGGAACCGGCCTCAACCTGGATGCGGTCCCTGACCTTGCCGTTTACCTGCACCACTATGGTCACGACTTTCTCTGCAACCAAGTCGGGGTTGTAGTCAGGCCAGCCTGCCTCTTCCACCGTGCCCTCGTAGCCAAGCCGTTCCCACAGTTCATGGGCTATGTGCGGGGCAAACGGCGCAAGCAGTTTCACCAGGGTTGACTTGGCTTCGGCCAGTGCCGCTTCACTCTGTGCTTCCTTGGGCAGCCTCTGATACCTGCCAATGTAGTTGGAGAACTCCATGAGCTGAGACACTGCCGTGTTGAGTGCCCACCGCTCCAGATCTTCAGTTACCTTCTTGATGCTCTGATGGGTTATCCGGAGCAGCCCCTCGGTGAAAATCCCGCCGCCAGGCGCCTCATTGGCATCAGCATGTTCGCCGGCAGGATCGCCCACAAGCTGCCTCCAAACCCTGCGCAGGAACCTGTTGGCACCCTCGACCCCTCTGTCAGACCATTCTAGGTCCCTCTCAGGAGGTGCGGCAAACATCATGAACACCCTGATGACATCAGCGCCGAATTTTCCGACTATCTCATCGGGCGAAACTACGTTGCCCTTGGACTTAGACATCTTGGCGCCGTCTCTCACCACCATGCCCTGGGTAAGCAGGTTCTTGAAAGGCTCGTCAACGGGAACCAGGCCTGCATCGTACAGGGCTTTTGTGATGAACCTTGCATACAGCAGGTGCATGACCGCGTGCTCTACCCCGCCGATGTAGAGGTCTACGGGACTCCAGTAATCCACAGCAGCCTTGGCAAAAGCCTCGTCTGTGTTGTGGGGGCTGGCGTACCGGAAGAAGTACCACGACGAACACACAAACGTGTCCATGGTGTCGGTTTCCCGCTTGGCAGCCTCGCCGCACACGGGGCAGGTTGTATTCAGAAATTCTTCATGCCTTGCCAAAGGCGAAGGCCCTTCGGCCCTAACCTGCAGCCCCAATGGCAAAATCACAGGCAGATCCTCTTTGGGGACCGGCACTGTACCGCACTTAGGACAGTAGATTATGGGAATGGGCGCACCCCAGTACCTTTGCCTGGATATCAGCCAGTCCCGCATCTTGTAGGTAACCTTGCCCCGGCCTATGCCGTTTTCCTCCAGGTACTTGGTAACCTGCGCCCGCCCTTCCTCACTGCCGAGGCCGGTAAACGGGCCTGAGTCTACCATGATCCCGGGATCCACGTAAGCGGTTTCCATCTCCTCAAGCCTGAGGCTCTGATCTTGGTTTTGGATCACTATCTTGATGGGCAGCCCGTATTTCTTGGCAAAATGGAAGTCCCTCTCGTCGTGGCCGGGTACTCCCATGACAGCGCCTGTGCCGTACTCGTAGATTACGTAATTGCCTATCCAGATAGGCACCTTGTCCCCTGACACCGGGTTGGTTGCGTAAGCGCCTATAAAGACGCCTTCTTTCTCCATAGTCTCGGCGGTCCGGTCAATCTCAGACATCTTGCTCACTTTGTCGATGAATGCCCTCACCGGGGCTTCGTACTCTGTACCCTGGATGAGTTTCTCCACCAACGGGTGTTCCGGGGCCAGCACCAGGTAGGTAACACCGTAAATCGTGTCCTGGCGCGTGGTAAACACCGGGATCTTCTCGTTGTTGGGCCCGATGAAGTCAATCTCTGCCCCTTCGCTCTTGCCAATCCAGTTGGCCTGCATAGTCTTGACATGCTCAGGCCATCCGTCGAGTTTGTCCAGGTCAGACAAGAGCCGCTCGGCATAATCGGTTATCTTGAAGAACCACTGGTCCATCCTCCGCCTTTCCACCAGGGAGTCGCAGCGCCAGCACTTGCCTTGCTCCACCTGCTCATTGGCTAAGACGGTGTGGCACTTGGGGCACCAGTTGGCCGGCGCCGTCTTCTTGTAGACCAGCCCGCGTTCGTATAGCAGCAAGAACAGCCACTGGGTCCACTTGTAGTACTCGGGGAAGGCTGTAGTGACTTCCCTGGACCAGTCGTAACTGAAGCCCATTCGTTTGAGCTGCTCCCTCATATGGGCTATGTTATCCCACGTCCACTTATCCGGCCTGATGCCTCGGTTGATTGCAGCATTTTCCGCAGGCAGCCCAAAAGAATCCCAGCCCATGGGATGGAGCACGTTGTATCCCCTCGCCCGCTTGTAACGGGCGATTACGTCCCCGATGGTGTAGTTCCTCACGTGGCCTACATGGAGTTCCCCTGACGGGTATGGGAACATCTCAAGCAGATAATATTTGGGCTTGGACGGGTCTTCGGTAACCACAAAGGTCTCGTTGTCCCGCCAGATCTCCTGCCATTTCTTCTCCACATATTGAGGATCATAGTCGTTGTTGCCATTGTCAGATGCCGTGCCATTTGTGCACAAGTTCCGGTTTTGGTTTCCGCAGGCACAGCAATTGTCGTCAGTACCAGTATGGCTTCTGGCTCCACGGTTCTTGGCTCCACGGTTCCTTTCGTCCGGCATAATCATGTACCTCCTGCTTCAAAATTCCTGTTGACGATTCCGCCTATTCACCCAAAGCTTGGATAAACTCGAACCAGGCTAATAAAGATAAAACCCTCATCCAAGGGACGAGGGCTCTTTGGCTTCATCGCGGTACCACCCTGGTTCGGCTTATCACCGGGCTGCATCTTGATCATGCTGATGGGCAGCTGGTCCTGTTCTAGCCATCAGTCGCCGGGGCATCAGTGATCTGGCCTGCTACCCAGCAGTCATCATATATTCATCGGCCCCATGTGATAAACCGCACTCTGAGCGCTTAACGCGCGCATCACGTGTGCCGCTACTGGGCTCTCCCAGACGCAGGTGCCAAGTGCTTGCGGTTGTCGTTGCCGTTATGTTTGCCGTTACTCAGGCCTGGCACCCTAACCCGATAATCGCTGCATCCTAAGCCGTTCGCAACACATGCTCCGGGACGAGTTCGGAATCTTCCGCGGTACCGGGCTCCCACCTGCCCCCGGCTCTCTTCACCGGGCTGGGATTCCTACTGCTTCCCTTCATCGCGTGTATACGGATTTTCATTTTGTACGGATTTAACGGATCCAGATTAATGGTTCCTGATTAATGGTTCAATATCAATGGATTTAACCAATGGATTTATATGATTATCTTATATGTCCGGCAATGATGCAATGGGTCGTAGACGGTTTGCCGATCGCCCGGATTATATGGTATGCCTCGCGTGAAGTCAACGTAACCGGCGATGGCCTAAGATGGAGGGCTGTCCGGCGATGTCAGGCTAGCCTGGTCTGAAATTGATCAGCTCTTCTCAGGCCTTGGTCAAATACAAGCCAGCCCGCACCACGATAGGTCCTTGCCGGCTACAATCTAGCCAATTCCAAACCTGTTCTGCTCAGAAACTTACCACCTCTAGCCTGTGATTGGTTCGAATTAAGTCAGCCACCGTGCTTTTGGGCTGAAACTGGTCCCATATCGTCCACTTCCAAGCCGCACCTGGCCGGGGATTGACCGGTCGAAGACGGGAGCTGGTCTGAAATTGCCCACTCCGGGCTCCCGGATTTCACGGGTGGTTAAGAATCTTCCACTGTCAACACAAGCCTGGCCCAAACCTGACCGGTTCAACCACAAGATCGGCTAAGAATTGACCACATCGGTGCTCAGGCAAGTCCAGACCGGTAAAAAACAGGCCGGTCCCGGTCAGAACCTGGTCTGGAACCGACCGGAACCGGCAGTATCTTGGTCAAAAATTGCCCAACACGGTACCCGAAACCAGAGGGATTTCCCGGTCCGGTTTCGCCCTGCTTATTCCAGCTTGACTGTCTCAGTCACGCATCCGGCCCTGTCACCTCTTACTTTGATAGTGACCTCCGTGCCCGGCTGTGCCTTTACAACCCAGCTTACCTTCTTAACCCTCTGATCCCCTGTGGCACGCGGAGTCCAATGGGAGAAGGCTGCCGTAGTCCCTGACCTGCCATCCAAATGTCCGATTTCCTGCTTGGTTTTGCCGATCACTTCGATACCTGCCGGTTCATCTTGGCCGTCCTGAGCACACGCATAGATCTCAGCAGTAAGAGGCTTAGCCTTCTTAAGTTCCAGTGCCTTGTGGCTGCCGTAGGTCGGCAAAAAGCCCACGTTCTTCACAACGGCGCTCACCTCGTAGACCCCGTCGCCCAAAGCCCGGTAACCCACGTCGTCTAGCACGAGCCTGGGGAGGGTCAGCGCTGCCCTGACGATGAACATGGTGTTCTTGTGGCATTCGGCTTCCAGGAACTTGTGCGGCGCATTCTGAATCACGTACTTCACATACCAACCGCCAATCTCCACTTCGCCCAGCTGAGGATGGTCAAACGGCCGCCAGTTTTCAAAGCCCTTGCCTGCCAATTCCCGGTCATTCCAGGCAAGCATCTTCAGGTAATCTTCTTCTTGTTCCTGGACCGACTTCTCCCTGGTGGGGAACTGGTGGATACCGGAACGCTGAGCCAGGTTCCATGTCTCGACGGTATAAGCCAGGATGCCCCGGTGGTCAAACAGCCAGTCGTCGAAGGCTCCCCTGCTATACCCTTCTCCGCCACCGTAGAATTCTTCGAAACAAGGCACGCAGGGGTAGCCTGTCTCCTCGGCACCCATTTCACCGATGGCAATCATCGCCTGGATGTCCTGGCGCGGGCTCTCTTTGGAGGAGTGGGCCCCGGGTACCCGCAGGATTACCCCGCCTGTGGTGTGATAGGTAAGGGCAAGGGAAATATTGGGATGGTTCACGATAAACTCTGCCACCGCCCGGGTCTCAGGCTCAGACAAGGGAAATTCGCCTGCGCCGGCCTGCTCGACCTCGGGCACCCAGCCGTAAGGGAAGTTGCGGTTAAAATCCAAACCCCACTTGGGCGGTGCATTCTTTATGGCGCCCTCGTCGTGCTCCCGCAAGAATCCTTCCACATAGACCCGGTAAAAGGTGCCTTCCTCTTCGTCAGGCGCCCTCCGCACCATTGCCCTGGGGTCTTTGGGAGACACCTTCCATTCGCCTGTGTCGTCCTTGACCCTCATGAAGAGAATATGCCCGTCTCCGTCCACGTCAGCGGGATACAAGCCCTCCAGGTCGTCAGGATTGGGGAAAGGATACGGCCTTGGAGCCGACCGCAAAGTCTCGGGGGTAGTAAGATATACCTCGGCGCCGTCAGGCGACACCCTGGGTATCACGTAAAGCGTGTTGCGCTTGAGCAGTCTGGTGACGCGTTCATCTTTACCGTAGTTTTCAAGGATGTACTTTATTGCATAAAGGTTTATCATCGAACCTGTGACTTCTCCGGCATGGAAGTTGCCGTCTATGTAAAGCGCGGGCTTTTCATCAGGGTTGCCTGTCCGCTTGTCTGAAAGGGTAACCACCCAGATATCCCTGCCTTCGCCGCTCTTGCCTGCCGAAGACAGCTGGGCAAGGTCCGGATACTTGCTTGTTATCGCTTTCAGGAACGATTCCATTTCGTCGTAAGTAAAATAATGGTCGAATTTTACATCTGCAGGATCCATGGTTCTCCTCCCCTCGCATTGGTTAGCCTGTTGTTCCGACTGCTACGAATGTGTTTGTGCCGATACTGGGCGCCCTGGTGGATGCTACAGTGTCTTGACCGGTGCGTTAGAAGCTGCGTCGGCATGTGCATACAGTCACATGTGCATACAAAGGCGCTCAGACTACGACTCAACTATTTGGTGACTCTAAATTCCTATTCTACTTCCCCATTGTGATACCTTCTGCCAAGCTTACATCCCGTGCCCTTTGCACCAGCCCGTCGCACATGCTCTTGAGGCTGGCCGTGCCAGGACAATCAGGCAACAGGCTGAGTTCCAGCCGGGCTGACTGGAGGAGCTTGCAAGCCACTTCGCCCGCCTGCCTCACATGTCCGCCGGATACAAGTTTGCTGCGAAGTTGGGGAATCCGGTGGTCGGGCACGGCTTTGTGTGACAGGCATTCAAGGATATCCCTGCGGCTCTCAGTTCCCATGGCGTATATCAGCGGTAAGGTAAGGATGCCGCGCCTGAGGTCGCTGAACACAGGTTTGCCCAAGGCTTCCCCGTCGGCCACGATATCCAGGATATCGTCGATTATCTGAAACGCAGTCCCCAGCTTTATCCCAAACCGCCATAGGCATTCTTGAGCCAAGAGAGGCGCCTTCGCTGCCATCGCCCCGGCTTTGCACGCGGCTGCTATGAGGGCAGCTGTCTTCCTCCCTGTTTGGTAGAAGTAATCGCCCACGGTCACATCTGGGTCGTAAAACCTGCTGTCCTGGGCAACCTCTCCCCTGCACATGAGCCCCACTGCGTCGCTCAGGCATGCTGCGATCCCCAGTCCGGCATGCTTGACCACAGTGCTGTTTGCTTGGGCGAAGAGATAGTCGCCGGCCAGCACTGCCGAATGGGTCCCCCAGGTAAGATGGAGCGCCGGCTTGCCCCGCCTGTGGGCCGAGCCGTCGATGATATCATCGTGGACCAGGGATGCCATATGGACCATCTCGAACGCGGCTGCAATGTCCGTGATCATGTCGAGCATCTTGTCGTCAAAATCTGCGTGTGACGGGAGCATTGTGGACGCCGGTCCGGGAGCTTTGGCACCCCTACCCCACTGCTCAGAGCCCGGCCCTTTGCGGAGTTGCCCATAAAGCCTTGAGCATGTAGGGCACCTTCTCTTGTCCAACACGTATGGAAGGCATGCATAGGAGCTTGAGATCACCAGTCTAGGCCTGAAAAACTTGCCTCTGGTGGACAAAAGCTGAGCCAAGATGGGCTTTAAGGGGCCTGAACCTTCCAGAATCCCGTTGAGTTTTGCCCGAACTGTTTGCTCGAGCTCCGCCAGCCGGAGGTTGTGGTAATCCGCGGCATGATGGCTAGGTTCATCCACCGGCATTTGAACACCCAGAGAACAAGAAAACTCCTGGTCCTGCCGCCTGTCGTCTAATCGGAGAGTTGTCACGGTCCCCCTTAGGGAGTCCCAGATATGCCTGTCGATTCTGTCTGTCCAGTTGTCCAAGAAACGGGTCCTTCCTTTCCCAATGATGACACATGTAGTATCTGTTCAAAGGCTGCCCGGTATCCCGCAAGACATGTGCCGGTTGAGCCCAATAACACTCCCTCGCTCCCTGGTTCCTTGGGCATATCTTGTGCTGCCACGGCATACGCATCCTGAGTTCAGATTCTGGCGATTCTCCTGACTGCAGCGCACATCCGACGCAACCATCCCGCGTCCCCCTGGGCTGCCAGTTGGCGCGCGTACTGAGAAAGGCCGCACGCCTTAACCTTCGGATCTGACAAATACATGGCAAGGAGCCCTCTTACTACTGCAGTGTGAATCCAAGAAGAGAACAAGGCCTCCGCCTTTTCCAGGGACATGCAGGTAAACCGGTTCAAAGCAGCTGCTGCGTCCTGCATGGAATCATAGTAGCTTACGAAGTTCAAATCACCCGACTCCAGATCTTCTGCTTGATCGATAAAGTAGTCGAGCAATATGTGAAGCCCGCAAATCCAGGGGAAGTACGCAGAACCGACGCAACCGGGGCACTTTCCGGAAGTAGGGCCCGCGCAGCCCCGTCCCGTCCCATGGCCTACACTTGATGGCCGGTCGCCGGGTCCGCTGGCTGATGCTGCTCCATTGACGCAGGCTGAACAGCCGGGCCGGGCTGCATAAGAAATCAAGCTGAAAATACCCAGGGTAGAGCCTGCTGCTGCGCCAAATTCCCACCATTTGAGGCGGCTTACCCCCCGGCGGAAACTTACCTCAAAACACGCAGGGCCGGTACGGCATAGGTTTTCAAGGGCAAGCTCTCCCCAGCCTGAAATAAGTTTGTAGATCCCAGCGCCTTTCGGAAGTTCCTCGCCTGAGTACAGGGCGAACCACTGCTCCATGAGGGTCTCCCTGATCTCCGGCGACAAGTGCTTAATCGACTGCATTTCGGCGTAAAGCGCGGCAAAAAACGTAACCATGGGCTGTACCGCGACGTAATTTTCCAAGGTCTCGAGCACGTCCCGGGAAGCAGCCACCAGATCGTCTAAATACCCGCCGTCATCACCCGCGGGGTAAAGGCTATAGAAGCCGCTCATGGGCCTGCACGGGTCGACGGCGCACAGGGTCGTGTCTGCCCAAGAAACAGCGGACAAGCCTTCGAGGTGGTGGTTTTTAAATAAGGTTTGCGGATTCTCATTATCCGGCATATTCCAGACAAATATTCTGGGATAAGCAGTTTTTTCGACGGTGAGTTTAGAGGACCCATTACGCACGCGCCGCTAGAAAACGAGCGGCGCGAGTTTAGATGAAGGTTTATAAATCCTGTCGGAGAAAACATTTGTGAAAAACTATAATAACGAAACGAGGTGCCGGAATGGTTCAAGAGCTAAAAGACTTATGGGCTAAAACTGATGCCCGCGTCCGTTCCTTGGAGCAGGAGATTGTAAATACGTTTATAAACTTTTTGAGAGAAGTCGCTAAGCACTACCTCCAGCAAGGAAGATTGGTTTACTTTCGTGAAAATACAGTAGTCCACTATGGCGAGGGTGGGTTTGGGGAATTGACTATAGAAGGAAACGAAGATGTTTGTGATGTTTTTGGTGACTATATCTATGAAGTAAACTTTGAACCAGACGTTTCTACCTTGGCTCAACAAGGCTATACGCTAATTACCGAGGCTAACTTAGAATCAATCCGCTACGTTCTACGATGACAGTGCTCCCTTCTGCTGCGCCGCAGCCGACCCTTCTCTCGCCGCCGGCAGCAGCTAGAGGGGCTTCCCTCGCTCCTATATCACTATACCCACATGTTGATTTGTACCCATGTCAGTATATTGAGAAATATGCAAGTCACCTTGTTGACCAGTCACTATATCACCTTAGCTATATCCGCTATATCACCATGGAAACCATTTTACATCGTGCTTTGTCACTATACTGATGTGAAGTAGGTGAAAGCGAGGGGGCCCTCCGGCGGCGTGGGCGTAATTGGTTGGGCTGGCGCCTGTCTCGTCCCAGCCTTTTGTCCATTCAGGCATAGCATCCACCGCTTCAATAATGATAACCCCTATGCCCGAATTCCCGCTGATAGAACTCATAGAGTTCTTCGGTGAAACTAAATTCAGGAATAGGCCCCACCTCGAGTTATCTTGACTAACGAGAAGAGATGACAAATGAGAAGAGAGGCCACACTTCATGCTGACTCTCTCTTTATTTACGTATTCACAAGGTAAGAATCACCCCTATTTCGTAGATTGCCTTCTGGCTACCGGAAATAAGTGGGAAACAACAATATCGGGTAACTATTTGGCCAAAAAATTAACCAAACAAAAACTAAAAGCTAGACTTAAAGAAGTCATGATCAAGTTATAACTCGCGCTTCCAGCGAAGTAACTCTAGTACAGGAGGATTCTCCTGCCCTGAGGGAATGATTGGTTCGTCTTCTTCTTTTATTGCGACTGCGTCCACATCGTTTCGCCCAATCTTCCAAGCCTCCCGTACGTATAATTCACGTTTCATCAAGCGCTGGTCTAAAAAGAACTCCGGTGGAGACGATCTGTCCCGCATCACGGCAGGCGCCAGGAAATACTCGCCAAAAGCCTCATAGCTGCTAAGGAACCGCATGAGATTGACGTCAGAGGTGGGTTCCATCGTGTTGAGGCGACAGATTAAGATAGCGTACCTGATGTCCTTGCGGGAAAGTTCAACCTCGGGTTTTGAACCGATGACGACCCTGTATGCGTGGCGATTATTTCTATCGATGCCACGAACAATTGACACTCTGAGTCGTTCATTCGCGTCGCACGCCCCGAGTTCATTGCGCCAATTGCTGAATATTTGTTTTGCAGCTTCAGCGTCCCTGAAGATCAGAGCAAGGATGGGAGGGTAACCGGGAGCGGTTAGGAAAGCGGTACCGGACCATCCTGCTTTGTTCCAGAGAGTCTCCCGTATGAGTGATACCGTAGCTATCTGTTTGTGCTTCGTTCGCCCACGATCCACGAGATCCTCCGGCGGGTCCCCTTCGCCGAACGTAAGTCCCCGACGCAATGCACTCGATTCTGGGTCAGTACACCGGTCGGCCGCATCCCACGGTTCGGACCGCCTTAGGGTGTATTCTCTTGCCTGTGAATCAAACCAGTTTGAAATGCTAGTTTTCGGATTGTGCCCGAGAACGTTACTTAGGACAACAAAACTGCCTGTAAAGTTGATTGAACGCTCAAGCGCGAGTTCTTCTTTGAACATCTTCTCCATTGTTTGTTCAGGGTTCTCGAACATCACTACTCTAGCAATAACGTTGGCAAGAAGATTAAAGAGTTTATCTTTAACCTGAGCCTGCTCTTCGAGCGAAAGATTATGGGGGTCGAACGTACTGCAAGTAATCTCTAAATGGGGTCTGCCCTCGTGATCCCGCATCTCGAATCTGAATGGCTTCTCGGCGAAGTCGGATCTCCTTATAGCAATCGTGAGGATCGGCTCGCGTGCCACTACTCGCTCGACGGGGCCGGTAGAGAGCAGACTCTCGAGTGCGGCAAGCGTTGACTCTGCTAGTTCAACGCAAGGCGAGGTGTTCTCGCTTTCCACGGTGATCCGGCATCCAAGCACACTAGAGTTAAATGTGATCTTGCTCTTGTTATATAATAATGGAGTTGCAGCCAGATCCTCCGCAGCGGGTTGGTTGCGCCACCTGAGGAAGAAGTCGTAGAGGGCCCCGCCCTCATGCTCATCTTCCACGCCGAGATATTCTTTAGGAACCTCATCCTCATACCCAAGCGCGTAACGGAGTGCTACGGCTGAATTGTGGAGTCCCAGCCCATCGAGTACGTCAGGGAGGGTCGACAAATGCTTGAGCTCCCAAAAATCAGTCTTGAGTAGCAAAAGGCCAAGGACAGCATCGAACTCCAGTTCACCCCCTGACAGGTGCTCCCAATTATAACCCTGGGCAGCAAGGGCATTTCTTACAAGAGTGTCCGCTTCGTGCCAGCTCAGAGCATGGGGTAAGCGACCCAATTGAAGTTCTAGCCACTTTAGCCGTCTATAACAAGCGGCTTGCGGCAGCGTAACGTCGCCGTACCTCCAGTATTCATCCGTGGCGACGGACGCGGCGGTAAGCAAAGTGCCGCGCGCTGCCCAGAGGAGTCCCACGCGTTCGTAAGCGCACCCACACAGGTATAACGCGCGAACTAAGTCATGGCGACTTTCGTGTTTGTAGAGCCGGTGGAGCGCGCGGCAGAGTGAACGTATCGCGTCGTAGGGTCGGTTTGCGGCGAGTTGCTGAGCACCACGTTTGAGTAGCATACGTGCTGCGGAGACCTCTTCCTTGCGGGAACCAACGACTTCAATGATGGTCTCAAATAGCTCCTCGTAAGCAGGCACGTCGTTGAGGAAGTTGCCTAGTTCCATGAGTATTTCCACAAGAGGCTCTAGTGGATACCCTACTAGCCCCTCGCACCGTCGGACCACCGTTTGAAGTTCGTGGAGCACGCTATCCAACGGCTCCTGCGAGGTAATCCGCAACGCAAGCAGCACCAAAAGGAGCAGGGTTTCAGCTTGGAGCGACGTGCTCGGACGACTTTGCTCGTCGCTAAGTCGTTTCAGCTCTGCGATGAGGGTGGCCGTGCGCTCTTTGTAGTTGGCAGCCTCTTCGTCGAGCTCGCTTCTATGAAATGCGCTGTGCAGTAGAAACCATAAGTTAGTAAGGAGTTCTAGATCGTATGCATTCCGGCTTCCCTTCGCAAGCGCTTCAACGGCGCTGTATAGTTTAGTAAATAGATCGTAGTCCTCGTGCCACCAGAAGGCGGTCCAAGCCCTCTGGTATGCACACTCTACACGTTGATGTAGCGTCCCATACTTAGCGGAGACGCGCTCGGCCCGGAGGAACCGCGCGTCAATTTCCGTGCTTGGTCGCTCCAAACTCCTTGCGAGGATAGCTGCACGGATGCAATCGTCTACGAGTTGAGGACCATAGTGCTGCTGGTGCAAGGCATCCTGGATACGCTTCTCGAGCTCGTCAAGCTCTCTCTCCCGCTGTGTATCAAGTGGCCCCTTCTGTACTTCCTTCCGTATAGACGTTGTGAGCTTAAGTGTTTCTATAGCAAGAGATTCGTGTCCGTGTCTGAAAACCTTGTCAAGGATCCACGTGCGGTCCAATATCCGCACGTCAAGGCCATACTCATTGCGTAATTCGTCCTCGACCTCAGCGCGAACCCTATCGGGTATATACTGATTACTGATGAAGAAAGCCTTCCGGTACCCGCGTTCAGTCGCAGCGACCTTCGCAATGTCAGACCGTACCTTGCTACGCCATTCCTTTTTAGCGCTGAATGCAAACGCCCACCGCTCGGAGGCAGCCTCCCTACCTATCCCCACATACCACCCGAGAGAGAGGTCATCTGCTACCGGGTATGTTTCTGAGTCCACCTTACTATCGCCGCCACCTGTGGGTCCCGTCTGTGGCAGAAGATTTGGGCAGATCTCTCGCTCTGCGAGCCGCCGGGCGAAGTTCTCGAAATCGGTAGCCTCGTTCCGGTTGGTCAGCGTGTCCAAGTGATACTCTAAAATGGAGCGATCTAGAGCAGGCGTCTCCACTCTTATAGAATCTGAAAACTGCTCAGGCCGTCGTGCCCTCAAGAAGTCCCTGGGTGAAAAACTCTTAGCTTCCATTTGACTATGACCCCCTGCATTTCGGTGGTGAACTTGTAATTACGAGTTCTGGATTGCATATTTTACGCGGTATTTTCTAATACCGCTAATTCCGTAAAGTCTTATAAAATAAGGCTCTCCGGCCAGGACAACTTTTTAGCGTTTCCTTTCAATTCAGGCACTTCCCTGCTCTCTCAGAGTTCGGACCTTGGATGGAGGCATAGTCCGTGACCAAATGTGACCAAAATTTGATGATACGTCTCTGGAGTTTATACTATCTTTCCGACAGTTTATCCTCCTGCAATGTAAATTCCCCTACTTGCAAACCCTTCCCCCACGCCGCCCAACACGAGCGGCGCGAGCTGACATGCAGTTATATCGGCATAGCAGCATGGATACATACCAGCATACTTACATGTGAGTATGGTGGTAAGCCATATTGCCTACTTGCAGGTAAGAAACCATCCTTTTATGCCAGCATGGAAGTATGCCAACATGGAGATAAAACTCCATCCCCACAAGCCAACAGGAAACCATATCAGTGGTAAAATGCCGCCTTTCCATGGAGTCTTAGAAGTATCCTGGCGAGGAACCATACTTACATACCAGCATGGAACCCTCCTTACATGCTGGCAAGCAATTATCCTTGTATGAATATAAAACTCTATCCCTGCAAGTCAACAAAGAACCATTCCAATATACTAGTAAAATTCCATCCTTATATGCCAGCTTGGAAGTATGCCAGCAAGGAACTATACCAACATGAAATTATCCCAGCATATCACCAACCAGACCTAATTGTCTCACGCCGCCCAACACGACACGAGCGGCGTGAGAATTTGCCGGCATACCCGGTACTATTTGCCTAAAAAAGTTGAGCGAGCAGCCTCCGCCATAGGCTGCTCGCTCCGTAGGATAAACCCGTAAACACTGCTACTTTTATTTTATTCCAACAAGGGGCCTTTCTGCAACCTTTTTAACGCCGCCGGCGGCGTGAGTATGATTGTTCGCCGAAATAGGGCCGCTCACGCCGCTCAAAAAAACGGGCGGCGCGAGATTAGTTATCAAGATGGTTTCTAGATTTATCTTTTTTTTCAAGAACGTTTCTAGAAACAGAGTTACTATGTTAACCAGTTACTTCCGTAGTAAAAGAGAAGAGAGTAGGGAAGTGGTAAATTGACGCTAACAGATGCGGCCTCCCAACGGCGTGGGCGTAATTGGTAGGCTGGTGCCCTTCAATAATGATAACCCCTATGCCCGAATTCCCGCTGATAGAACTCATAGAGTTCTTCGATAGAATTGAATTCTGGAACAGGTCCTACCAAATACGGGCGCACTTTTTTGTTATATTCTTCAAGTGTAAGAGCTTTAAACTCTATGAGCCCGAAGTCCTTGCGCCCTTCCTCAAAGGTATCTTCCACGCGATGCCAGATAAAACCGTCCTTAGTCTCCTTTACAAGCCGCCCAAAGAATTGGTGCCCGCGGTTGGTATCGTGAAAGCCAACCCAGTCATCATGAACTTCCACCCCAATGGCCAACATCAGGGGCGGCCGCAGGCCGAAGTAGTTATATTTAACCCGGTACAAGACTTTATCGCTAATCATTTCAATCAACTCCTATGCTCGCTAGGCGGTCTCACTATGCCAAAAACCTCTGATTCTCGTCACGTCGCTCGTGTTGAGCGGCGCGAACTCATTTCGGTTTAATGCGTCACTTGCCCGGTTTGAGGTCAATAGGGTTGCCCTTCTCATCAACAGCTGTCCTTCGACTTTTAGGAGTTTGCCATTTTCATCTCGCAACTCAATCCATTTCCACTAGTGCTACCCGTTTCCATCGAGGACGAAGTAAGTTTTGTAAACCTTCTTAGGTCTAACTACTACTCCAGACCCACCGAGGTCGTGACCACTCTTTTAAGAGGGTAGTCACCATGTTTTTGATATACTGGTTCTTTATGTGTCTGGGTAGTTATCCACCAGTTATAGCACAGCTTCTACCTCGGCAGTAACCTTGATTTTATCTGGAGGAATAACGTTTTCTGGCCTTTCAGCTTGATAAGGGGAGCTTTCACGAAGAATATAGTACCCGCTATCATACGAACGGCGATTACCGGAAACGCGAATAACTGCGCCTACCTTTACTCCAAGTCCTGCAGCAATAGCCTTGGCTCTTTCTACCGCGTTTTGGGCTGCCTTCGTTAGTGCTTCCTGTTCCAAAGCCGATTTGTCCTCGTACGTAAAATTAACGTAGTCTATGTTTTTTACTCCGGCTTTAACGGCCGCATCAATAATTTGCGTAACCAGGGACAGGTCGCCGGTCTTAACCAGAAGAGCATTGGAAGCCTGGTAACCTTTGAAAACACGCGAGTTTTTTTCCCACTGATAATGAGGGAATAATGAGTAATTTCTAGTCTCGATGTCTTTGTTCGGTATTCCGAGGGACAGCAATTCTGCCAACAGTTTCTGGGTTACACCAGCCACCAGTTCCTGAGCTTGATTGGCTTCCGGTTGGATAAAGGTGATATTGAGCCCGACTTCAGCAATATTGGGCCTTGCAGAAGCTTCTCCGTAACCGGATACAACTATTTTCCTAAGCATGAGCACACCTCCCCAGCATGCAAGTACTTTCAGCAGTCGCCCCTGGGAACACCAGGGGTTCTTTACCATATATATCCAATTGAATATGTAATAAGCGTCAACGACGGGTGGGACTATTACCCGTTATTGCTGCCCGGAGCAATAATGTCTTGCAACATACCCCGGCGTATCTCATCATCCCTTTGATTAATGTAGTGAATGGAATTCAGCTTTTCAAAGAGTTCGCGGGCGGCGCGCTCTTTAGCTACCACATTGGGGTGTGCCGTTTGGTCTGCCTGTTTTACCTCAACCACTGCCCAACCATTGTTTTTGAGTTTAAGTATAAAGTCTGGGTAATAGCGTCTCCAGCGTCCTTCCAGCTCATCGTAATACTCTACGTAAAACTCAAAAGCGTCCACCTGCGGTGGGCGCAAAAAGCCAACCTCTCGGATGTGGGGCAAGATGTTCTGGGTCTCGGGGGATACCTTTTTAAAAAAGTCCCCCTCGTAAAATCGCTCGTTCTCTTCCTGCCGCAAGCGTTTCCTAACAAATTCAGCGCAGGTGTAGCCCCGGCACCGCTCAAAAGTCTGCCACAGTTGGTCAAGAAAAGAAATTACGCTCATCATACCACCTCAACCTTTGCTTGCCGGGTAAGCAGCATAAAATCGTGTTTAGTGACTCGTCCCGTGCCTTGCACAAACCAGGCCCAGCGTTTTGAAGGGTCACGCCCCTGAAAAGCATCCAGTTTCGCCCTTAACTCAGCACTCAAAACAACGGGATTTTCGGTATAGATGCTGACGGAATCCACCTCGAAGACGTAAGAAAACTTTTCAGGATGCTTTACCAACGGGTGAGGTTTCTGCACAGGTGATGATTTTACCCTGGCATGTGCTACTACGCCGGTCGCGGTAGCATAAAAACAAATCCAGTCACCCGGCTTAACTTTTCGCCCCAGAGATTTTTCACCGACGGCGTAAATCCCTGCGCCAAGTAGTTTTTTGATACATTCTTCCGCGGTCTGGCTATCGTCAGAAGCGACTGGAGTAAGGTAATACTTAATGTCAACACCTTCGGACTCGAATGAGTATCCAGTAGATTCATCAGCAATTTCTTGAGCAACTTCTTGCGGCTGATCTGCGTCTTCGCCGGCAGTACGGATTTCTTTCGCTACCAAGCCGGCCATCAGTTCAATCAGGGAATCCACTACAGGCCCCGTTGGCCGGAGAACTGTCAAAACAGCCTCGTGTTCCATTTCGTAATCGGCTAAGAGTTCAGCCAGGGTAAGCAGTTTATCAACGGTAATAACCCGTAACTGGTGGGTACGCTTTTCAGCAATGATGGAGTTTTCCAGTTGCTTCAGTTCAGCATCACTGCGCCCCACTACGTAAAGGCCCAAAGCGTGGTCCCAGTCCGGTATCATTTGTTCGGATATAAGCCGGTCTATGTAACCGAGAAGAGTAGCCGTTTTTATAGCATAAACATCGGTTGTTTTCACTTCTACGACGATATACAGGCCGGAAGGGGACTTCCACACGCCGTCAAACCCGATTTCCCCCTGGACGCCCTTATATCTGCCAAAGGTTACGTCAAAGCCCAGCAGGCGGCCCAGGTGGTTCACCAAGTCTTGTAAGGCCCGGTTGTACTGCTCCCCGGAACTGCGCAGGCACTCTTCCACGTAATCGCGCACAGCGCCAACGCTGGTCAGATTTTGGAACAAGAAACGGCGAAAGCGTTCCCTTGGCGTTTTCTCGCCTGGAGTATCATCAAGATCGCCAACCAGTTCTAACACCTGTTCCAGTGGCATCATCTTGCTCCCACCTCCAAGACCTCAAAATACTCCTCCGACAGCACATCCACAATCTTAACGGCAATTTTCTGCCCGAGTACGAAGGGGACCTGTATCCATATTTTGCACTAACCCAGACTAAAGGACTAAAGTTGAATTCAAACTGTAGAATTGGTTAAACTCGCCGGTTTTTCGGGTAATATCACATAACCACCTTCAAACACACGCCTCATCTCTTTTTCGGTCAAAGCTCGTGGCCAGCCGTGAAAAATAACAAGGCCGTTTATTTGATTGGCTCCATTTCGGTCTGAGCCTATCCAAAGCCTGCTTTCTGCGGGAACTTTTTGCCAGCGCCGTCGGATCGTCTGTAATTTTCCATCCAGCATACAAGTAAATCCCTGGACTACGTCCCAGGTTGCAATGCACAGGAGGGCATCGCTGTCATCTATGTATCGACGAAATGTAAGCACTATAGGACTCTCGTATA
>FZPS01000186.1_pt179 | contig 47310 bp, 48 predicted proteins | sample 1817821 | NCBI WGS metagenome assembly FZPS01 (sample SAMEA104158645, study PRJEB21678) | metagenome | place: Germany | collected 2015-04-21 | reverse complement strand
ATGTTTGAGTTTCTACATAATAACCAAACTCTTCATATAAATCATTTAATACATCAACTAATGTCTTGCCTAATTTTTTATAATATGAAACTGCTTCTGCAAGCATTAAACAAGCTTGAGGAGCATCCTTATCTCTAACAAATGGTTTAACTAGTGAACCATAACTTTCTTCATAACCAAATACATATTGTTTTTCATTAGTTATTTCATATTTTGCTATTTTTTCACCAATAAACTTAAATCCAGTAAGAGTCTTTTCAGTTACAACTCCATATTTACTTGCTATTTTTTCTCCCAAATCACTTGTAACAACTGTATTAAACATTACAGGATTAGGAGGCATTAAATTATTAGCTGTCATTCTACTAAATAAGTATTCAATCAAGATAGCACCTGATTGATTACCAGTTAGTACAATATATTCTCCATTATGTTTAACTCCAACACCCATTCTATCAGCATCAGGGTCACAAGTAAGAATTACATCAGCATCTTCTCTTTCTGCATACTCCAATGATAATTTATAAGCGCCTGGATCTTCTGGGTTTGGACTTGGAGTATTAGAAAAATCAGGATCAAATGTACATTGTTCTTCAACAGCTATACAGTTATACCCAGCTCTATCAAATATAGTTGTTACTGGAATATAAGATGTACCATGTTGAGGTGAGAATACAATCTTAATATCTGATTTATCCATTTCTTTTTCAATTTGAATACCTAATACTGCCTTATAGTATTCTTCATCGATTTCTTCACCAATAATATGGATTAATTTTTCTTGTTCAGCTGTAGGTTTAGCTTCAATTGCAAGTTCATCTTCAATACTGTTAACACGGCTAATAACTTGATCTGCAAGAGAAGGAATTAATTGACATCCTTTATCATCATAAAGTTTATATCCATTATATTCTTTTGGATTATGAGATGCAGTCATCATAATACCACCAAAGCAATTCAAATGTCTTAATGCAAAAGATAGCTCTGGTGTAGGTCTTAAACTTTCAAATACATAACTTGTAATATTATGAGCTGCTAATAACTTAGCACAATCCATCGCAAACTCTTTAGACATATGTCTATTATCATAAGAAATTGCAACACCACGTTTACAAGCTTCTTCACCATTACTTTCAATGTATTGTGCAAATCCAAGATTTGCTTTTCTAATTGTATGAATATTAATTCTATTTGTTCCTGCACCTAGAATTCCACGCATACCTGCAGTACCAAATTCTATGTTTGTATAAAATGCATCATTAATTTGATCATCATCCATTTTTTCAAGTTCTGCTTTTAAAACAGGTTCGATATTTGGATGATTTATCCATCTTTCATATTTTTGTTTTACTTCCATTTATATTTTCACCCCTTCTTTTCCATGGAAAAAAACAGGAAGATGTAACCACCTTCCTGAATCTTTGAACACTTAAGCGATTACTTTTTGTGCACGTAGAACTTCTTCGATTGTTTGTATTGCTTGTTCTTCGTCTTCACCTTCACAAGTAATTACTACTTCTGATTGTGTAGGAATGCCCAAAGACATAACTCCCATTATTGATTTCATGTTAACTGTACGACCTTTGTACGCTATTTTAACTTCACTCTTGAATTTACTCGCCGCATTAACTGCTACAGTTGCTGGACGAGCATGTAATCCAACGGGATCAACTACTAATACTGAAATTTGTTTCATTAAAGATTTTCCTCCTATTTATTAAAGTTATTTTAACCCATAAATTCTTAAATGTAAACGGTTTCGAAATTATTTCTTATGTATTGATACTTATTTGTGATAAGGTAAATTATTTAAAATTGAAAAAGCTCTATATATTTGTTCAACTAACAACAACCTAACAATTTGATGAGGAAATGTACAATTTGATAACTTCCATCTTATATCAGACCTTTTTATTAATTCATCTGATAGTCCTAAAGAACCTCCGATTACAAACACAATATCACTAGATTTATAAGTCATTACATCATCTATACTTTTTGAAAACGATAAAGAATCATATTCTTTACCATTTAAATCTAACAAATAAACATAATCATTATCCTTAATATGTTTAAGAACTCTTTGTCCCTCAATGTTTTTAATTATCTCATCCTGTGTTTTTTTACTATTAGGTTCATCATTTACTTCAATTATTTTTACACTACTATAATAACTAATCCTTTTAACATAATCATCAATTAGTTTTTTTAAACTTTTCTCTTTTATTTTACCTACTGCAATAATTTTAATCATTGTAAAACCATTTTCACTGAATATATTTCATTATTCCTAAAATATGTAATATCTACTTCATCACCAATATTTAGCCCATAAATAACCTTACTAAAATCACCTTCATTATCAATAAGGACACCATTTATTTCACTAACAATATCTCCTGATCTAAGCCCTGATAAAAATAATATACTATCAGCAAATAATTCACTTATATATATCCCATTAGTAATATCAATAGGTATATCATAAAAACTCTTTTGATATATTGTCATATTAGAAATATCTTTAACCTTTATTCCTAAATAAGGTCTTTCAACTTCACCAAATTCAATTATTTTTTCTACTATTGGAATTACATCATCACTAGCAATCGCAAAACCTAAACCTTCATAATTATTGTTTAATATTTTCTTAGAATTAATACCTATTAATTCACCATTAAGATTTACTAAAGGTCCACCACTGTTACCTGGATTAATAGCCGCATCAGTTTGAATGATATTAATCTCCCAATCAATATTTCCATCATTATTTTGGTCAACACCAATACTTCTATCTATCGATGAAATTATTCCAAAACTAACAGAACCTTTTAAATCTAAAGGAGAGCCAATAGCTAAAACATATTCACCCTTTTTAGATTTACTAGAAGATCCTACTTTAAATGTTTCAACATTAAATTCAGGTTTTACAAGCACAACTGCAATATCACTAACTTCATCCTTACCAACTAAACTACCTAAAATAACCTCACCATTAATAAAAGTAACCTCAATATAATTACCATTAATTACATGTGCGTTAGTAATAATATAAACTCCATTTTCATCACTTTTATATATCGAACCACTACCAGAAGTGATTGTCTCATCTTCGTTTCTAGAAGTAATAGAAACAACTTTAGGTTCACTTTGCATAACCAAATCCGTTATTTCAGTAAGAACACTATTTAAAACAGTTACATTAGATTCCGTATTAGCATCAACTTTTTCTTCTTTTACTTTAAAAAGTTCATATGTCATATACCCATTCCATGCAAGTAATAGGCAAAGAATCAATATCGTTAACTTTTTCATAATCTATTCCTCCTGAAACTGTTTCAAACTGTTTAGCCGCAACTATTCTTAAATCATTATTCAATTCATCTTTTTTATATTTAAGCAAATGATTAACACTAACTTCCAATGCTTTTTCATAAGTATTTGCATCTTGAGAAATATGAGCTAAAACTATTTCTTTTGTATTAGAAGAAACAATTTTTTCTAAAGTATTAGCACAATCTTCATTATTTAAATGACCATATTCTCCTTGGATTCTGCTTTTTATATAATATGGTCTATTACACTTCATTAACATGCCAACATCATGATTACTTTCAATAATAATATAATCAGCACCATACAATAATTCAGTATATTCATCTTTTATATAACCGGTATCAGTAATATAAACAAGCTTTTCTTTTTTGTTTTCAATTATAAATCCCAATGTAACATCAGCATCATGAGATAAAGGAATACTAGTAACTTTAATGGTTTGATCAATTGTAAAATATGATCTAGGACGAAGTATCCTAGCATCTTTTCTTTCTTCTAAAAAAACTGGAGAATAAATTAAAGAATTTTCAAATAATTTTAATTGTTTAATATGATCAGTATGATTGTGAGTTAATAAAACTAAATCCACATCATCAATGTTGATATTTACATCATGAAAACTAGAAACTAAATGTTTCTTTGTACTTCCACAATCTATAACAATTGTTCTATTACCCTCTTGTAATACAAAACAATTTCCTTTTGAACCACTCGCTAATAAATGAAATTTCATATCAATAACAATCCAAATACCCTTCACAAGGATTTTTTCTTTCTCCATAATACATTATAAAGAAATGAACGTGAGGTCCGGTAGCCCAACCAGTTTTACCAATTTGCCCTATCTGTTCACCTTTATCAACTCTATAACCAATAGGTAAAGGAGAAGGAACATTTAAATGGCCATAATAAGTTTCATAACCATTTCCATGATCAATTATTACATAATTACCATTAATTCCTGTATAAGAATTCTCTTTAATTATACCTCTATCAGCCGCATATAAAGGACCATATCTATCATATGCATTTTGAATATCAATAGCTCTATGACCAAAATAACAACCCCAACCACAAGAAATTACCGGATTATCTACAGGCCATCTAAATGTACCTGTACCAACTCCAGGGATTACTAAAGTTCCAACCTTTATAATTTCTTGAACAGGTTGTAATGTAACTACACTAGATATCTCAGTACCACTTACAAGTACCCCATTTATCCATTTTTCATCATATAAAACATTCTTACTTCCAACCTCTTCATATTGAACGGTTTCAGTTAATCCTTCTTTTAATGTTGGATCTTCAACAAGTAAAGCAGGTTCAGGATACACAGGTTCCTGTTTAACACTCTCTTTTTTTACAACAACATCAATAGGTGAAGTAAAATAAGAAACATTTAAAACTGTCCCAACCTCAAGAACTTGTTCAGTACTATTAATAATCTCACTATTAATATTCATTATTTGTTCAGCACTTAAACCAAAGTTTTTAGATCCAACACCTTCTACAGTGTCATATTGTTTAACTGTATAATATATTCTTTCAGTATTATCACCATATTTTAGCCACTCTAAAACTTCATCAACTGTAGTCTTAATATTGTCAGGAGCTGTATAAGCTTTTTTATTAGAAATGTTCTCTAATATTTCTAATCCTGTAGCCCTTGAACCATACCCACTAATAATAGGAGTAGATTGTTTATTTTGAAGTAATCTTAATGATGCTTCCTCCACAAAAAACTGTAAATATTTATCTAATGCTTCATCAAATATACCTAAATCACTTACATAAATAACCGCATATACTCCATCTCTATTAGAAAATTCTATTGCGGTAGTTTCTAAAGTAAATAAATTCTTATCTTTAATATAATTAAAAATATTATCATCTATATTTTCATATGTATGATAGCTAAGCTCTGTAGTTTTATATACATCTTGTCCAATATCTAATCTTGTATTAGGAAACTTTTCAACATATTTTTCATTATATTCTTTATCAAGAAGACCATCAAAATATGAATCATCACTTACAACACCTAATAATTTACCAGATACATAAATTTTCGAAATTGTTTTAGCTTCCTCATTAATCTTCAAAATCTTTTGAGGTAATATTTGTGATTCTTCATTTACTTGTGCATCTATAATATTGCTTCTTCCATCTAAATTAAAATTATAGAAAAACACTCCAATAAATATAGATAATATTAAAGATATTAATACAGGTAAATTCTTTTTCATCTTCAATCCTTTATTTAAAAATCACTAGCAACTGTATATATTGCATTTGTAGTTGCATCAAATGAAAACTCAATAGTTCTTGTAGGTCCATTTCTATGCTTTGCAATATTTAGCTCTAATATTTGAGACTTTAAATCTTCTGGTTCTAGCTTCTTATTTTCCTCTTCAGCTGCTTTACTTTTATAATATGAGTCTCTATACAACAACATAACAATATCAGCATCTTGTTCTAGGGCACCTGATTCTCTTAAGTCTGATAGCATAGGTCTTTTATCCTGTCTATACTCAACATTTCTACTTAATTGAGATAAAGCAATTACAGGTACTTTAAGTTCTCTAGCAAGCGCTTTTAAATTTCTAGAAATTTCAGATACTTCTTGTTGTCTGTTTTCTCTATATGAACTAGAACCACTAATCAATTGAATATAGTCAATAAATATAGCAGATAGACCATGTTCAACTTGTAATTTTCTACACTTAGAAAATATCTCTGAAACTTTTATTCCAGGAGAATCATCAATAAAAATCTTTGTATTTCTTAATTCAAGAGCAGCTTCATTAAGCATACTCCAATCTGTATTATTTAATTGACCAGTCGCAAGTTTTACACCTTCAACATCAGATTTAGCCGCAAGTATTCTTTGTATTAAATGTTCTGCAGGCATTTCCAAAGAAAATATAGCTACTGCATCTTCTTTTTGATATTGAGCAATCTTAGATGCAAAGTTTAATGCGACAGCTGTTTTACCCATTGAAGGTCTAGCAGCTAAAATTATTAAATCACCTCTTTGAAAACCATTAGTAACATTATCCATAGCAGTAAACCCTGTTTTTATTCCAGTAATATTTGTTTTGCTTTCAGAACGTTTTCTAATCTCTTCTATTACATCATTTACTAAAGTTGCAGATGATTTAAACTCTGATACTCTTCTGCTTCTAGAAACATCTAAAACAAGTTTTTCAGCAACATCTAAATACTCATCAATATCTGTTTGACCTTTTAATCCTAAATCAACAATTTGATTACAAGCTTCAATCATATTTCTCATGCTTGCTTTATTTTGAATAAGTTCAACATAAGTTTTTGTGTTATAACTAGAAACTGATGTATCACTTAAATTAATTAAATATTCAGTTCCACCAACAAATGTTAATAAATTTAAATCACTAAGCCTTGTACTAACCGTAGTAAGATCAACAGGTTTGCCCTCATTATACAAATCAAAAATTACATTAAATATTTTAGCATGAGAGTCAAGGAAAAAATAATCAGATAACATACCTGATTCAATTGCAATCCTAGCAGCATTTGGATAAACCATCATGGTGCCTAATAAACTTTGTTCTGCATCTATTGCACTTGGTAAACTCTTTGTCATACTATCCTCTTATTCTTCAACTAAATGACACTTAACATTTCCTATTACATCTTTATAAAGTTCAACTTTAATAATAGTTGTACCTAATACATTTATAGGTTGTGTATCAATAATTTTTCTTTTATCTATCTTTATACCTTCTTCATCTAACCTTTCAACTATTTGTTTAGTAGATATAGATCCAAATACCTTACCATCTTGACCAGCTTTAACCTTAAACTCAAAAACCATATTTTCAAGTCTTTCTTTCACTTTAATTGCTTCATTTTTCAATGCTTCTTGATTTTTAGCTTCTTTAGCTTTTTGTTTATTTAATATAGCTGCAGAAGTGTTAGTTTTCATAACAGCATAACCTTTTGCGATTAAAAAGTTTTTACCATATCCATCAGCAACTTCTACAACATCACCTTTTTTCCCTAATTTTTTAACATCAGTCAGTAGTATTACTTTCACTTACATTTCCCTCCTCAAATTTTATATATTCTTCTAATACAACTAGCAATTCTTCTTTTACATTATCTACAGTTGTATTTTTCTTTTGAACTCCAGCAGCTGTCATATGACCGCCACCATCCATTTTTTCCATAAGTACTTGTACATTTACATTACCATTACTTCTAGAACTAACCGCAACTTCATCTTCACTTGTTTTTGAAATGATAAATGCTGCTTCAACACCTTTAACCTCAAGCAAACTATCTCCCACTTGAGAAATAATACTTCTAGAAACATTTCTATCACTAGCAGCAATAATTATACCATGGCCGATATTTTCAATTTTAGATAATAAATATGACTTAGCCGCAAATTCACTATATGTATCCTTTATATATTCATCTACAACTAAAGGATCTCCACCTAACCCTCTTAAATAACTAGCAGCATCATAAGTTCTTGTACCTGTTCTAATTTTAAAACGATTTGTATCAATTGTCATTCCAGCAAGCATTATACTAGCTTCCATATCACTAATATCTATTCTATTGCTTAAATATGGTATAAACTCAGTCACAAGCTCACAAGTACTAGAAGCTCCTGCTTCTATATATATTAATGTAGGTTTAATTTTTAAATCTGCACTTCTTCTATGATGATCAATAATCGCAATAGTTTTGGCTTTTTCTAAAACACTAACACCATTTGATTGAGAAATGTTATGGTGATCTACCATTATAACTAAAGTATCTTTTCTAAGTTGATTATTGGCTTCATTTTCACTAATAAAATTAAATCTACTACTAATTACTTCCTTATTGTCTTCTAAAACAGCATTAAGTTTTTCTTCTATACCACCTGTTCTAGCAATTATACTAGCAGTTTTATTATAAGCAGTCGCAATTCTACTTATCCCCATTGCTGCTCCCATACAATCAAAATCCGCATCCTTATGCATACAAATAATTACATTTGAACATTTTTGTATTAAACCTCTTAAAGCATGAGCAATAATTCTAACCCTAACTCTACTTCTTTTTTCAGCAGCTTCACTAGATCCACCAAAATACTTAACAGATTCTCCAACTTTTCTTACCGCCACTTGATCTCCACCTCTATTTTGAGCTAAATCAAGTAATTTTATAACCATTTCATCTAATTCTTCATATTTATTAGAACCTCTTGCAAAAGCCATAGATAAAGTAATAGATACTTCCAGTTGATTTGCAGCAGCCCTAACCTTATTCATAATACTAAAACGATCATTAACTAAATTAGAAAAAATCTTTTCATTTAATACTAATAAATATCTATAATTATTAATCCTTCTTAATAAAATTCCTTTTTCTCTAGCATAATCAATAATAAGAGTTCTAATACCACTATTAATATTAGCGATTACAGATTCATCTTCATATTGTGTCGATTCATCATAGTTATCTAAATTAACCATTCCAATAACTACTTGTTCATCTTCATATGCTGCTTTATATTTTTCTTTTTCAGTAATATCTCTAAAGAAAAGCATAGGAGCATCATCTCTTCTTCTTATCTCATATTTTCTTTCATCTAATGATACAGATATGATTTCATCTTGACCACTTATTAAAGAATCAACTTCAGGTAGCCAAACTAAAATCTTTTTACCTACTCTATTAATACCTCTATCATTAAATAAATCACTCATCCATGTAACTATATAGTTTTCATCATATGCAACTATACCAACCTCACCAAAAAGAAAAGCATCAGTTGCACCTTCACCTAATAGTTCATTCATTTTATCATCATGTTTTAATTGTTCGTTTTGTAATACAAAGAAAGCATAATAAAGAAGAGCAGCTTCACTAATTAATATTATTCCCGCAATAAAAATACCTCTATCAAATAGCACCTTAAAAATTATTGTAATTGCTATTTGTAAAGCAATAATAATTATGATTCTATACTTTAGTTGATCTATTTTGTGAATCATTAATTATCCTTTCTACTGCAGTTTCTCTCATATTAGTTGTAATGTATAAAAACCCTAATATCATTAATCCTAAACTCATAAATAATGCTGCAAATAATATAAAGAATACTCCAATTATTCTTAATGAAGGAACATAAGCTCTTATAAGCACAATCGCCGCAATGCATCCATATCCAGTTAAATAAAGATAACCAAGCATACCTATAAACATAATTCCATATCTCATCCAAGTTTCATCAATACTATATCTTGAAGAAACAATAAATACTCCAGTTAATAATAAAGCAAGATAACCTAAAACTTTATTTGGTTTATGGAAAAATATAGGTGTTGGTTTAGCTATATCAAATTTTAATCTAGACAGTAATAATCTTGATGAAACATGTGTTAAATAACCTTCTAATACTCCAGTTAAAAGCACAGATAATACAAATAACACTTCAATATATGACCTTAAATCCGGTATTTGAACTTCTACATTTGCTTCATCAAAAATCGTGGTGAAAACATCTTCTATCATTTGAACTTCACCAACTATATCATAACCGAAAAAAGCCGCAAATAAAACAAAGGAAACAAAATTCATTATAATTGCAAGTACAATTACTTTAAATAATAAAGCTGATGAATTTTCTTTTTTCCTTAATCCACTACCATATACTATACCTATAACACACTCTATTAATACAGTAAATACATTAGGTATACTTCCAAATATAAAAGTTAAAATAACACTTCCAAAAGCAGCCATGGATGCAGTTTTTGCATCGTATTTATAAGATAAATATACCATTGGCAAAGGTAATAAAAAGACAAAATAAGCCAACATTCCAACTGTATATCTATTTATTATTACAAATGCTCCAACAAGTGCGGCCATAAGTGCACTTTCAACTAATTTTCTTGTATTATTCATCAAATCACCTCTAAGATTAAACCCCCTAAAATAGGGGGTCTTAATTAATCAGCAATATATGGTAATAATGCCATTTGACGTGCACGTTTTATTGCAGTTGCTAACATTCTTTGATATTTAGCAGTTGTGCCAGTAACACGTCTAGGAATAATCTTACCGTTAGCAGAAATAAATCTCTTCAATAATTCCACATCTTTATAATCAATGGTCTTAATATTATTTTTTGTAAAATAACATACTTTTCTACGACCCGTTCTATATTTTCTAAATCCCATGGTAACTCCTTTCACTAAAATGGTAGATCTTCACTTGTCAGATCCACACTTAAATCTGAACTGTAGTCACTAAAGTCACTATCTGGTTCATATCCACTACTATCAATTGAAGTAAATTGCATAGTATCTTCATTCATTCTACTAGCTGTGGCGCTACGTGATTCTAATAGTTGAACACTGTCACATAGTACTTCTGTAACATAAACTCTTCTTCCATCATTAGTTTCATAGTTACGAGTTTGAATTCTTCCTTCAACTCCAACTAAAGCTCCTTTTTTACAATATGCACCTAAAAAGTCTGCAGTACCTCTCCAAGCAACACAGTTGATGAAATCTGCTTGTCTTTCTGGCGCATCTTTTGCTTGTCTTCTGTTACATGCAACAGTGAAAGATGCAACAGATAGTCCTGTTTGAGTTTTTCTTACTTCTACATCTCTGGTAACTCTACCAACTAAAACAACTCTATTAATCATCTTAACACCTCTTATTCTTCTTCTAAACTGATATTCATGTATCTTACAACGCTTTGATTGATTCTCATTAGACGATCAAACTCAGCTACAGCATCATGTCCTGCTTTGTAAGTTGTTACTACATAGTAACCTCTAGTCATGTGATTAATTTCGTACGCATACTCACGCATACCCCACTCATCAACTTTCAAGATCTCACCACCGTTATCAGTGATAATCGCATGAATACTGTCAATAAGTTCAGCACGCTTTTCATCTTCAATAGATGAATTCAGTATGTACATAACTTCATACTTTCTCATTTGTACACCTCCTTATGGTCAATTGGGCATTAATATGCCAAGGAGCAAGCAACATAAAAAGTTACTTGTCCGCGCCTTTCATTATAACAAACCTACTTTTTTAAGTAAACCTTTATTTTTGCCCAAACAAACAATTCCTATTCGATAATTTAATATAAAAAATATTTAAATCTATAATTATTATTTAAACTATAAATTAAATATTTTTTTATATAATTATTCTTTTTCTAAATTTTTAAGAAATCTTGCCATTTTTTCTAATGCTATTTTTATTTCTTCAATACTATAAGCATAAGAAATTCTAATGTAACCTTCTCCACATTCACCAAATGCATTTCCAGGAACTACTGCAACTTTTTCTTTCAGTATTAATTGTTCACAAAATTCTTCAGAAGTTAGCCCAGTAGATTTAATACTTGGGAATACATAGAAAGCACCTTGTGGCATATGACATTTAAGCCCTATTTTATTTAATCCATTTACAATGTAATTTCTTCTTTGTTCAAAAGATTCTTTATGTATTTCACAATCTTTATCACCATGATTAATAGCTTCAATACCTGCATATTGACTAATTGTACTAGGACACATGATTGTATATTGATGAATTATAGTAATTGCAGCAATTATATCTTCATGAGCTAATACATAACCAAGTCTCCACCCAGTCATAGAATATGCCTTAGAAAATCCATTTAATATAATTACTTGATCTTTAATTTCATCAAAACTAGCAATTGATGTAAATTTATGACCATAAGATAATTCACAATAAATTTCATCAGATAATACTAATAAATCATGCTTTTTAATAATAGGAACTATTTTTTCATAATCTTCCTTAGACATAACCCCTCCAGTAGGATTACTAGGAAAATTAATAAACAACATTTTTGTTTTATCTGTAATAGCTTTTTCTAAATCCTCAGGAATTAATTTAAACTCATTTTCTTCTTTTAAATTAATATAAACAGCCTTTCCTCCAGCAAGTGTAATTGTTGGTGAATAAGAAACATAAGAAGGATTTAAAACGATAACTTCATCACCTGGATTTAATACAGCTCTCATTACAAGATCGATAGCTTCAGATGCTCCAACTGTAATAAGTGCATTTTTTTCTGCATCATATCCTGTAATATCAAATCTTCTAGCATAATAATCACAAACACCTTGTCTAAGTTCTAAAAGACCTGAGTTGGAAGTATAATAAGTTCTTCCTTTTTCAATTGCATATATAGCTTCTTCTCTTATATGCCATGGTGTAGGAAAATCTGGTTCTCCAACACCTAAAGACACAACTCCTTCCATTGTATTAGCAAGATTAAAAAACTTTCTAATACCTGAAGGTGGAATTGTTCTAATAACATCATTCAAATATTTTTTCATAGCTTTATCTTCATTCTTTCATCTTTTTCTTTTTCATCTAGTATAACACCCTCTATCTTATATTTCTTTAATACAAATAGAGTAACTGTCGCAGTAACTCCTTCAATAGGAGCTAATTTTTGTCCTACAAAATCCGCAACTTCTTTCATAGTTTTACCATCTATTAAAACCATAAATTCGCTTCTACCACTAATTAAATATAAACTCTTAACCTCTGGGTATCTTGCGATTCTTTCGGCGACTTTATCATAACCTTTTTCTCTTTCAGGTCTTGCACTAACCTCTATAATGGCTGAGCACTCCTCAGAGTTAGTTTTATCCCAATTAATTACTGTGTGATAACCACAAATTACCTTTTCTTTTTCAAGCCTTAACTTTGTTTTAATCACATCTTCTTCAGACTCATTTAAAATATCAGCTAAATCTGAAGTTTTAATTCTAGGATCATTTCTTAAAATGTTTAATAGTTTAATTTCATCCATATCTTTTCCCTCTTTCTATAGATTTTAACATTAATCTTCAAATATAAAAAGAGTAGCTTTTTTTAGCTACTCAATATCAATTAATTTACCATCTTTTAGAAACAATCTAGAATCTGATAGTTTACTTACTTCATCACTATGTGTAACAACAATAATTGTTTTGCCATATTTTTCAGTAAGCATTTGGAATATTTTTACTATTTCATTTGCAGTTTCTGTATCTAAGTTTCCAGTAGGTTCATCCGCAAAGATTAAATCAACATTACTTGCCATACTTCTTGCAATCGCAACTCTTTGTTGTTCTCCTCCGGATAATTTGTTAATAGTTCTATCCGCCTTACTTTGAACTATTCCAACCATTTCTAATAATGCATATCCTAATTCTTTATGATTTTTAGGTAATTTATTATCTGTTTCAGTCATTGCGACTAATACATTTTCTATACCTGTTAAATAACTTATTAGGTTATAAGATTGAAACACTATTCCCATATTGTTTCTTCTATATTTATATAAACCAATTTCATCTAAGCTTTTACCTTTATAGTAAATCTTTCCTGAATCTTGTTTATCTAATCCAGCCATTATACTTAACAAAGTTGTTTTCCCAGAACCAGATGGTCCTAAGATTGTATAAAATTTTCCTTCTTCAAATTCATAACTTAAATCTTTTAATATATCTCTTCTAAAACCACCATCTTCATATCCATATTTAATATTTTCTAATTTAAGAACTGTACTCATAATTACCTCCCTAATTAGTGCTAAGCAATATTTGCTTAGGATTTAATCTCATTATCATAACTGATGGAACTAGAATTGCAATAAATACAACGCCCAATCCAAATACATATATTTCAGCTATTAGTATTGGATTAACACTTACCCTATATTCATTAAATAAATCATCTTCAGTTATTGTAGTAAAATAATCTGTTGGATCATGCCATGAAGTACTCATCCAATAATCATCTTGTGATTCTTCTTGTTGGGATTGTTGAAATTCCAATACCTTATCTCCAACTTGACCTGCAATCATTGAACCAGTTACAACAGCTAACGTAAATCCAATAAGAGCCACTATTACAAGTTCCATAAATAATTGTAGTACAACCTTTACTTTACTTACTCCAAGGGATAGTAATACTCCTATTTCATACTCTCTTGTTTTAAGAGTTAATGCAGTTACAAGTGAAATAATAACAATTGCATTTACTCCTACTATCCAAACTATAACATTTGCGAAAAAGCTCAATGTATCTAATGGTTTCGCCATTGTTTTAAATGATTCATTGTTTGCATTTAGCATAGTATATGCCGCAAGATTACCTTCATTTCTTTCTATAAATGCATCTACATTTAATGGATCATTTAATAAAATTACAACCTTATGAGGAGATAAATAATCATCTAATTTTGGTCCTTCATAATCCATATCTGGATACATTTCTTTTTCAAATTCAAATAATTTAGAATGTTTTTCATACATATTATTAGCCATTGTAGTTAATGGAATATATATAAAGTTTTTAGGACTTTCATATGGAGACATCCATTTAAAGTTTTCTGAGTTAGGATCAACATCATTTACAGTTGAATAAATTCCTATAACTTCATAAGAGTCATTCATATCTTCTTGTGTAATTTCAAACTGTGAATAATACCCTCCATTAGAAATGTCATCATTTGATAAAATGATTTCATCTCCAACCTGTAAGTTATTTATATTCGCAAGTTCTTGTGATATTACTGCAACATTTGCATTATTATCTATTTCATCTTGAGAATAAAATCTTCCTTCTACAATAGTATTTGCGCCTTCTTCAAATTCAATCATATTAGGAATAATGTTTGTAAATACAAAGATATTAGGTTCTTTATATTCATGTTCATTTCCTTCTTCATCTACATAAGTACTAGAATAGCCTCCCTTTAACTCTTCATTACCTAAAGGTACATGTGTAAAGTTTTGGCTAAACATTACATAGTTTGTAAGGTAATTAAATGTTTCCACATCTTTATCCTGTGAAATCTTTAAAGCTGTATCTTTATCTATCTTTGGATAATTTTTATATGCTTCATCTATTTCATCTTGATCAGTAAGTGATTCAGTATAAATCCAATATGCTTCATAGTCTACTTCATAACTTACAACAGCTCTCATTTTTTGTCTTGTAAGAGTTTTTGCATTTTCTGCAGCTTGGCTTATACCTAGACCTAAGATAACTAAATTTCCTATAAGTAAAAATGTAATTCCTAAAAGTACTGATTTTGTTGGTCTTCTTGTGACATTTTTAAATGCTCTATTTAAGAAATTCATTGTTTTTCTCCTTTGTGTTTAATTTATAACTATGGTTTTGTTTTTGGTATTGGCATATCAGAATATGAAGTAATATAACCACTTAATTTAGATTCGATTTTCATATAATTTGCATTACTCAAATCAATATTTATAATAGCAGTTCCAACTTCGTTTGCAGTTCCAAATTCATTTGCATTGTTACTTGCAGTAATAGTTACTGTTGCTCCTGGAGTTGTTTTAATGAAAACTGTAATATTAGATTGATAAATTTCATCACTATTTATTACTTCAGGTTTTGCTACAGTCGGTATTACCGTAGGCTCAACCTCTTCAATTTTTCCTAACGATACCTTCATTCCAATTTTCGCATCTAATGGAAGCGGTCTTTCACAGCCTCTAGAATATTGACTATTACCTGGAAGTTCATTTCCATTTACATCTGCACAAACATATTCAAGTATTCCACCTTTTTTTACTGTATCGCTATATTCCCCCTGAATCCAAGGTCCTGCATGTATGTTTGCACCCTTATAATTCCACTCATCAACCTTCGCAATAAGTTCCATATAATTCAGACCATACCACTCATCACTTGATGTCTGTAATACTGGTAAATATAAAGAAACTGTTAATTCTAATACTTCACCTTGATCTACAGCACTATTTGGTGGTATTGATTGAGCTATTACATTTCCATAAGGTGCCTCATTGTAAACTTCTTTTTTAACTATAGTAACTTTACTATCTGGTGCAGCACTCCATGCTTCTAACATTGTTGGTGTATATCCAACAAGGTTAGGAATCTTAACTGCTTTACCTTTAGAAACAATTACTTTTATTGTTTCATTTTGTTTTATTGCTGTTCCTGATTTAACATCTTGAGAAATTACATTTCCCACTGCAACAGTATCGCTATAAGCTTCAGTTTTTTCTAAATTAACCTTTTTACTGCTAGCCCATGTTTTCATTTCCTCAAATGATTTATTTGTGAAATCCTCTATAGTAACTTGCCCTGCAGGAGCTTCACCTTTAGAAACAGTTATATTTAAATTTGTTCCTCTAGTAAAATTATTTTCACTAATATTTTTTAAATCAAACTTAATAACCATATCCTTTTCAACAGTTGTACTATACTCTGTTACAACCTTTGTTTTTAAAAGTTTGTTTTCCTTAATCCAATCTTGGATTTCATCCATTGTCATATTTTTAATATCAGGAAAAGTAACTAATTCATCAGGATCTGGTCCATCTGAAGTCACAATAGATATCTTTGTATCTTTTTTTATCTTTGTATCTGGAGTAATACTTTGTTTAATAATTACATCCTTATCATATTCAAAATTATATTCCTTAGACACTACTACTCCAGTTCTATCAATCTCATACTGAGTAGCCCAAGAAGTAAATTCATTTATATCTTTGCCAATAAAATCAGGCATTTTAATTTTTGGCGCAAAGAAAAGAAAGTAGGATGCTATTATTACTAACAATAAAACGACTAAAATCCCACCTAAAATCTTTGGATTAAATGATATTTTATTTTTTTCAATTCTAGTAAAAGTTTCTTTTTCAAAACTATTAGGAGAACCATCATCAGATTTTTTAATATCTTCAAGTTTAGGTTTAACATCTTTACTTTCAGAATTTTTATCTTCAATTTCCTTAGCTAAGGCTTCCATGAAATTTTTATTGTTCTCACTCATAACTACATTCCTTCCACTTGTAAATTATATCACAACAATACATAACACTTTTTATATATTTCTTAATTTTTCTTAAGGTATATTAATCTTCAGCTTTAAGTTCAAAAACAATATCTCTAAGTTCTGCAGCTCTTTCAAAATCTAAAACTCTTGCGGCTTCTTTCATCTCTTTTTCTAAATTATTAATAAGCTCTTCTCTTTCAAGTTTATTAGGCTTAAGTTTACTCTTCATATATTTTACTGCCATTTCCTTAGTTTCCTTACCAGAAATTGCATCATGAACTTCTTTAACAACAGTTGTTGGAGTAATGTTATTAACTATATTATACTCCTCTTGTATTTTTCTTCTTCTATTTGTTTCATCAATTGCTTTTTTCATTGAATCAGTAATTGTATCTCCATACATAATTACTTTACCACTTGCATTTCTTGCTGCTCTTCCAATTGTCTGAATCAAAGATCTTTGAGACCTTAAAAAACCTTCCTTATCAGCATCTAAAATACACACAAGAGAAACTTCAGGAATATCTAACCCTTCTCTTAATAAGTTAATTCCAACTATTACATCTATCTTTCCAAGTCTTAAATCCCTAATAACTTCAATTCTTTCTAATGTTTTTGTTTCGTGATGTAAATATTGAACTTTATAATTTCTATGCATTAAATATTCAGTTAAATCTTCCGCCATTTTAACTGTTAAAGCAGTAATTAAAACTCTTTCGTTTTTTAAAACTCTTTCATCAATTTCATCGCATATATCATCAATTTGACCTCTTGTTGGTCTAACTTCTACAACAGGATCTAATAAACCTGTAGGTCTAATTATCTGTTCTACAACTTGATGATTAACTTTTTCAAGCTCATAATCCCCAGGAGTAGCACTACAATATATAACCTGATTAGTCTGTTCCTCAAATTCATGAAATCTCATAGGCCTATTTTCTAAAGCACTAGGAAGTCTAAACCCATAATTAACTAATGTTTCTTTTCTAGAACGATCTCCATTATACATTCCTCTAATTTGAGGTAAAGACACATGAGACTCATCAACTACGAGTAAAAAATCATCAGGAAAATAATCAAATAGGTTAAAAGGTCTATCTCCAGGTTTTCTACCATCTATATACATCGAATAATTTTCAATACCCGAACAAAATCCAAACTCTCTTAATGATTCAATATCATATAAACATCTTTGTTCAAGTCTTTCTTTTTCTAATAACTTTCCTTCTTTTTCAAAATATTCAAGTCTATCCTTTAGTTCAGCTTCTATACCATAAGTAGCTTCTATCATCTTTTCTCTTTCTCTAGCATAACCTGTAGCTGGATAAATAATATAAACAGTATAAGCATTAAGAACTTTTTTAGTAATTACATCAACTTCAGTAATTCTTTCAATTTGATCACCAAACATTTCAATTCTTATAATCCACTCATCAGTATGTCCTGGAACTATTTCTATTACATCCCCTCTAACTCTAAAGGTTCCTCTAGTTTGTTCCATATCATTTCTTCTATATTGCCTATCAACTAACTTCATTAATAGTTCTTTTCTATCAATTTCCTCACCTAATCTAATCGCAAAAAACATATCCCTATATTGATTAGGATCACTAGAAGCATAAATACATGCGACAGATGCCACAATAATTGTATCTCTTCTTTCAAGTACTGAGTTAACCGCAGCCATCCTTAACATATCCAATTCATCATTAATAGAAGCTGTCTTTTCTATGTATGTATCAGTTCTTGGCATATATGCTTCTGGTTGATAAAAGTCAAAGTTAGACACAAAATATTCAACTCTATTATTAGGAAATAGTTCCTTAAATTCCGCATATAATTGTCCAGCTAAAGTTTTATTATGAGAAAAAACTAAAGTAGGTCTATTAACTTGTTCAATTACATTTGCAATAGTAAAAGTTTTACCAGTACCTGTGGCACCCAGTAAAACTTGTTGTTTTAACCCATCATTTAGTCCATCAACTAACTTTTCAATGGCTTTAGGTTGATCTCCTGTAGGTTTAAATTTTGAAACTAACTCAAACTTATTCACTTAATATCTCCAATGCTTTTTGATATTGACTATCTCTTAATTTATTTAATGACCATTCTAATGATACAGCTGAATAAATAGCTTCAAAAGTATTACTATCTAGTAAACCTGAATCTTCGATTTCATGGTCTTTTTGAAATTCTTTTATCGCATTTTTTGTAGTTTGATTAAAATATCCATCAGTTCTATCTATGTTATATCCTAAAAACTCTAATGCCATTTGCACACTTGCAACATTTATATCAACACTATCAACATCTAATACTTCTTCACCCATTGAACCATAAACAGATGTTATAACTGGAGGCAATTTTACTTCAATATCAGGTTCTATTCCTTCCTTATTAACACAAACCCCACTAGGACTTAACCATTTAGAAGTAGTATATTTAAGGGCTGAACCATCTTTAAAAGATTGAGTTACTTGAACTGTTCCTTTTCCAAAAGATTTAACCCCAACAATTGTTACATCATCTCTTTGTTCTTTTAACGCAAGTGTCATCACTTCAGAAGCACTTGCTGTGTTTTCATTTATTAATACAACTATTTCTTCAATATTTGTATATTCTCCCTTAGTAGTTTTAGATAAATCAACACTACCATTTGAATATTCTTGTCGCATTATAACTGTTTGAGGAGGTAAGAAATAATTTAAAATATGCTCTAATGCATCTAAATATCCTCCACCATTATCTCTAAGATCTATAATAAGTTTTCTTAATCCTTGTTCACTCATAGCTCTTAAATAATCATCAACTTCATATTGAGTAGTATTTCCAAATTGATATATTTCTAGATAACCAATATCATCAACAACCATTTCACCAAAAGTTGTCGCATTTATTTGCGCTCTTATAATATCAAGGGTTATACTTTCACCTTGTCTAATAAATTCAATTGTTACCTTAGTATTTTCTTTACCTTGTACTAGATTAACAATTTCTTCACTTGTTTTATGTTTTATTTCAATTCCATCTACTTTATGAATAATATCACCCGCAAGAACTCCAGCTTCTTCAGCAGGAGAGTTTTTAAACACTTTTTTAACTATTGCATAATCATCCGCATTAAAAAATTCAACCCCAATTCCCACAAAACCCATATTAATGTTTTGAGTAAATTGTTTAATTTCATCCGCAGACATATAAGTTGTATGAGGATCAACCTCTTCATTATATGTCATTCCATAAAATGCCTTATCCATAATAGTATTCACAATATCTTCATCATCTTTTGCAAAATACCATTTATTGCTCATTATATTTAAAATATCAGAAAATTTATCATTAGCCTTTTCATTTGAAGTAGAATTAGATATTACATAACCACCATTACCATATCCAAATAAAAATCCAAGTAAAAAAACCACAACAAAACCAAGAATAATAACAATATTCTTTAATTTTTGATTTCTTTTTTTTCTGATTTTTTCCACTTCATCAGGCCAAAGATGTCTTTCTAACTTTACCCTAACTTTATCATCATTCATAATTTCACCTGTTTAATATTGTAACACCTATTATATGTAAGAAAAAGCGAGTAAGCTCGCTTATCCACCAAACACTGATTCAGGTTTAACTCTACAAGGAGCTCCTACTCCATTTTCACACAATCTACTTAATGCAGCTAATCCCCATCCAGCACCAAAGGCTAAATCACCATTCCAATTTTGAGCATAATTTGCAATAGAGCCACTACCTAAATAAAAGACTTCTATATGTAAGTGAGCACCAGTAGAATTACCACTAGACCCAACAGCTCCAACTCTTTCTCCTGCACTAACAATTGTACCCGTTGCAATTGGTGTTCCTGCAAGTAAGTGAATATATTTTACTGCATATAAATTACCATTGATATTTGTAAGTAAATATATTTGGTTTCCTCCACCATAAGAACCTCCAAGGTTACCACCACATGAGTTACCTAAATAACCAACTCCACACCCATCAACACTCTTTAAAATAACACCATTACCTACCGCAACTACTGTAGTTCCACTAGGAGCCGCAAAGTCCATTCCTAAATGAACTCCACCACCAAAACTAGCTGGATAGTGCCAAGTACCTGCAGTTACTCTTCCACCACTAAGAGGTCTCACAAATCCAGAAGACGCTGCTATTTCAACTAACTTAGATGCTATTTCAGCCATAGTATTTTTAATAGCTTCTAAGTTACCAGCTATCCTATTTCCTTGAGCTTCTAATTCAGCTGATTGTTTCATATATTCTTGTCTAACTATTTCAGCTTCTTGTCTGTATACAAGAAGTGTATTTTGTTTATTTACAATTTCTTGTTTTTTACTATCAAGTTCTGCTTTAGCTACTTCTAATGCATCTTTTGCGATATTTAATTGAATAATCATGTCCGCCATTTGATCTAAAGTAGCTTGATCATAACTTAATATAGAATTAATTCCATTAGTCCTTCTAATTAAATCATTAAAATCCTTAGCTCCAATAAGAATATCTAAATACTTATTAATTCTCATTGTTTTTTGAGCTGTAATCATTCTATTTTTAAGTTTCTCTTTTAAAGCATCTATTTCAGCTTGTTGAGCTGCTATTTCTTCTTCCTTAATCCTTATTTCTTCTTGTTTTATAACTATTTCACTATTTAATGCATCAATTTCTTTTTTAAGATTAGCGATTTGAATATCATAACCTCTAATCTTTTCCGCATAAATTTTAATATCTTTTGCGATTTCTTCTCTTTTAGCTTCAATCTCTTTTAACTGTTTATTTAAATCAGTAGATTGACTAGCCATATAATTCATAAAAGCCTTACAAATAGTTACTTCTTCAGGTGTTTTTTGACTATCAGGCTTACTACACATTTCAATATATTTATCCTTATCAGTATCAAAGTCTTCTGCTTTAACAATTAAAACAGAAGAAAGACTTAAACATATTGTAAGTATTAATGTAAGTATTTTTTTCATTATCTTTTCCACCTTAAATATTTATTTACAGAAAAGAAAGAACCAACAAGACCTACAGCCATTCCAATTAAAAGTAATATACCCCCAATTTTTAATACAAATGGATGAGGTGGTATCATTACAAACATCTTACTTATTATTACACCATCCATTATTCTATATAAATAAATATATCCAAACACAGAAAGCATTATAGGAATAATAGAACCTAAAATGCCAATAATAATTCCCTCAATAAGAAATGGAGATCTTATAAAACCATTTTTTGCTCCAACATTTCTCATTATCGCAATCTCATCAGAACGTGCAAATATTGTAAGTTTGATTGTATTTTGAATCAAAAATATCGCAAGTAAACTTAAAGCTCCTGCAAGTATTCCTCCACCTGTTCTAATACTATTTAAAGCATTGACTAAAACTACGGCACTTTCTCCTCCATAGTCAATACTGTCAACACCTTCTATTTGTGCAATTTGATCAGCAACAACTTTTAAATTACTTCCATCTTCTACACTTACATAATATGCATTATGCATTGGATTATCTTCTCTAAATGGTTCGAAGACTTCTTTTTGTGCTTCATCTTCAAAACCATCTAAATAATATTGAAATTCATCTTCTTTACTACTAAATTTAACTTCATTAACACCTTCAATATTTCCAATATCAATCCCAATTTTATCCATTTGTGATTGTTCCTCATATGCATAATCAATCATTACAGCAATTTGAACTGATTGTTCAACATCTTTTGTAAATTGTTGAAGATTAAAAGAAAATATTAAGAAGATACTAATAATTAATAATGTAATAGTAACTGCTGATGCACTTGATATAGACATAGCCGCATGTCTTCCTACACCATAAAAACCTTCTTTTATGGGTCTAAAAAATCTACTAATCATGTTGAACATAACCTCCTTGTTGTAAGTCGGCAACTATATGTCCTTCTTCTAAAACAATAGTACGTTTCTTATGTTTGTTAACTAGAGGAAGATCATGTGTAACCATTACAATAGTTGTTTGTTCTTCTCTATTAATTTTTTGTAATAAAGCCATAATTTCATCAGACATTGCAGGGTCTAAGTTTCCTGTAGGTTCATCCGCAATTAAAACTTTTGGCTTATTTGCGATAGCTCTAGCAATCGCAACTCTTTGTTGTTGTCCTCCAGATAACTCACTAGGAAAAGAATTTCCTTTATCATCTAATCCTACTAAGTTCATTACCTGTCTAACTCTAAGTCTTATCATATCTTTTCTCATACCTATTACTTCTAAAGCATAAGCAATATTTTCAAAGACAGTTTTTCTAGGCAATAGTCTATAATCTTGGAAAACAACACCTATATTTCTTCTATATAAAGGAACCTTAGAATGTCTAAGCTTCCCAACATTGATACCAACAACATTAACTGTTCCACTAGAAGGTATTTCTTCACCATCTAATAATTTAATTAATGTAGACTTACCAGAGCCTGTTGGACCAATGATATAAACAAATTCACCTTGATCAATTTTCAAGTTAATATCATTAAGTGCATTCACTCCGTTTGGATAACGTTTAGATGCATGAATTAATTCAATCATTTTACCTTCTCCATTTCCAAATTATTATAACACAGTAATTTATACTTTAAATCCAAAACTGAAACCTTCTCCATGAACTGAAGTGGCATCAGTAGTAATCACAAATGCTTCCTTATCAATACTATTTACTATATCAATTAGTTCATTATACTGATTTTGAGAAACAACAACTAATATAACAATTCTTTTTTTACCAGTAAAACCACCAGTAGCTTCTGTTAAAGTTGTGCCTCTATCTAATTTATTATGAATTGCACTTACTATTTCATCAGGATTATCCGAAATGATTTGTACCGACTTACTTATACTACCACCAAATAATAACACCTTATCAATTGTATATCCTGTCGCAAAAACTGATATAAATCCAATTAATATTTCTTCTAATCCAAATGCTAAAAAACCAAGCATAACAGTTAAAGCATCAATAATAATAACTAAAGTTGAAACTTTAATATTTGTAACCTTATTCAATATAAGTGGAGGTATATCCATTCCACCAGTACTTGCCCCTGTTCTCATTACTATACCTATACCTACTCCAGCAATTAATCCACCATATAAAGATGCAAGTAAAGCATCTATTTCAAAAACTGGCATAAAATCCATAATTAAACTTAAAAATAATGGATAAAATACTGAAGACACAAAAGTTTTTATCGCAAACTCTTTGCCTAATATTAACCAACCAATTAAAAATAATGCAATAACTAAAAAATTAACAACTATTTCCTTGTTTAATCCCATTAAAGAATTAAAAACAACTGCGATACCTGCAACTCCACCAGATAAAATATTATAAGGTAAAATAAACACCGCAACTGAAAAAGCTAAAATAAAATTCCCTAAAATTATTAAAATTATATTAATCAATCTATTATTTTTCACATTAACCTCACATATTCTAATTCCATAATTATGGTATCATATTACAATGTCCAGGAGGATAAATATGAAAAAGTTTTATAAATTTATGATTTGGCTACTTGTAGTTTTATATATAGGATTCATTTTCGCAAACTCATTAATGGATGGAGAAACATCTGGAAGAATAAGTATGAAAATAGCACAAATTATTGTAGATTATTTTCAAAAACTAGAAATAAGAATGTCTTTAGCACTGTTTCATTCTTTATTAAGAAAGTTAGCACACTTTATTGAGTTTTTTGGTTTAGGAATTCTTGTAGGTATTGCAATTGCTACATGTCCTTTATTTAAATCAAGGATTATTAACTTTGTATTATTTTTAATTGCAGTACCTGTTACAGATGAAGTAATACAGTATTATGTACCAGATAGAGTATCTACTGTTAAGGATATGATTATAGATGCTAGTGGTATGTTAGCTGGTGGTTTTCTAGTATATGTAACATATTTAATTTTAAAAGACATTACAAGCATGTTGAAAAATGCCTAGTATAAAATATACATTATAGTCACAAGCTCTTAATTAGAGCTTTTTTTATTCATTAAAAAATTATATACTTTTTCATTAAAATCTTTTGCTTCTTCATAAGCACCATGTCCTAAATCATCATACATATATAATTTAAAATTTAATTTTTTTGCTATTTCTATTGAAGCTTCACTACCAACAACTTCATCATTTTTAGCTCCAATCACAAATACAGGGCACTTTATCTTATTTAAATCATCATAAGTATCACAAGTTAGACAAGATTTTACAAGAGTAATAAAACGCTTTTTATCTTTTGGTTTTTGAATAATAGTTAATAAAGGAATAAACAATTTATATTTTTTAATATATGATTGTGAATACATTTTATAAACCATATCTATTATAAGATTTTTCATATCATTTTCTTTAGTAAGTTCAATCCAATTATTAACTACACTTTCAACAGTTTTATTATTTCTAGATAAAGTTAATGCAAGAACTAATTTATTAACAAGATCAGGTCTATTAATAGCTATATATTGTGCAATCATTCCTCCTTGAGAAACACCAAATATATATGCATTTTTAATATTCAATTTATCCATCGCAAGACTTATATCATACGCAAAATCTTTTACTGTAATATCTTCATAAAGTTCTTTTCTTCTATCAAAAATATAAATTTTATAATCTTTAATAAATTTTCTATACATATAAGCAAGTAAAAAGCCTGCGCCTTTAATACCATTAGTATTAAGTCCTTGAATCATTATTAAAGGTTTATCTCCTTTTCCAAAGGTAATACAATCCATTTCTATATTATTAATATTTAATTTAAAAGTCTTAATATTAAATAACATACTTATCTTTATTTTTCCTTTTAATAACAATCTGAATTATTAAAGATATAATACTAATTAAAATTACTAAATCACTCGCCAAAAATGGTTTAAAGTAATAATTCCATTTATCATTTAAAATTACTATAGCTAAAATATATGAAATTATACATGATATTATATTTGAAATTATTAAGTATTTAATATCACATTTTTTAACAATATATATTAAATGTAAAATCACTAAAAAATAACCAAATACACAGCCAAAATAAGCATCAATAAATAATGATATAAATACTGTAGGTGTAAACAAAATAACATAATCAAATTTCTTGTTCATGTAATAATATTATCAAATATTTTATATTAAGAGTTATAATTGCTACTTTTTAAAAAAGTTTAAGTTTTATAACCTAAACTTTTATTTTTTATTGAGGGATAGGAATCTGTAACAACATCATAGTTATTACTGCTAATACCCATGGAAATACCCATATTGGTATTAATATAATTCCTTTATGATTTTCATAATGATACTCATCTACTGAAAATAGCTTTTTAGGATTATCTAAATAGTAAAGTTCCATTTTTTTTGAAGGAGTGTTTGGATCAATGAAAAAACAGTAATACTTTTTTTTCTTTCCTTTTAAGTCAATGTATTCATATGTTGCATGATAATACCATGAACTTTCTGTAACTTCCTTCCATACATCAATTAAAGTAGCTTCTATTACATTACCTTTTTCTTTAGCTTTCTCACCTTTTCTATCCCAACTTAACAAATAGTATACTTTATTAAATAAAGGAACCGAAATAAAGTGTGTCGCTATTAAAACAGTAAATACCGCTATCCATTTTACCCAATTAATTGGATCATCTGTAAACAGTTCAATAAGTCCATCTTTTATTTCATTAATATCATCCATATAATATTTCCTCTTATACCTTACTTACATAATAATCTTATCAACTGTTTGTTAAATACATATTAATTTAATTAAATAATGTCTACTTAAAAATCAAATAGATTAATAAATCACCAACAATTGCCAATATAACAGAAATAATAATTATCAATACTTTTTGATAAGGACGTTTACCAATTTCTCTTTGTTTTTGTATTTCATCAAGCAATTTTCCTTCAGAAAATGCCAATATTTCTTTATATGTTTGAACATTGTTTTCTTTTTTTATTTTTTCAATTTTCAAAGCATAATACATTGCTATAACACAAATTATTCCCCAAATAATAAATCCCCAATAATCCAACCAAATAAATAGTGGTACTGCACTTACAATTACAATAATAAGAATAAATGTATAAATTTTACTATAGTGATTAAACTTTGAAATTTCTTCCTTATTAATAATTTCTTTCATTCTATCAATATCTCCTTTAATTAGTTCATCAAGAGAGATTTGAAATACTTCACTTAACAAAAGCAAGCTGTTTACATCAGGATAATTTTTATCATTTTCCCAATTAGAAATAGTCTGTCTTGAAACATATATACGATTAGCTAATTCTTCTTGAGATAATTCATTTTCCTGCCTATATTTTTTTATTTGTTTTCCAAGTTCCATAATTTCACATCTCCTTGTGTCTTTATCCTAATCAAACAAAGATATTTCATCTATCAAAAGTCTTTGACATTGTATTATTTAGTACATACCAAAACTATTTTACATCAAAAATGGGAATTCAAATTCCCATTTTTTATCCTAGTATTGCACTATCTGATAAACTATCAGCATTTTGTGAATATAAATCTAATATATCTTGAATACTCATATTCTTTCTTGACTCACCTTCAAGTATTTTTATTATTTTTCCATTAGACATGACTAATGTTTTATTTCCATATCTTAAAGCATTTTTAATATTATGAGTAATCATTAAAGTAGTAATATTGTTTTCTTTTACAATCTTATCTGTAATTTCCATAATTTGTTTACTTGTCTTTGGATCTAAAGCAGCAGTATGTTCATCTAAAAGTAATAGTTCAGGAGTTTCAATTGTAGCCATTAATAATGTTAGAGCTTGTCTTTGACCTCCACTTAATAAACCTACAGGAGCTTTAAGTCTATGTTCTAAACCTAAACCAAGTTTTTCACATTCTTTTTTGAAAAAAGGTCTATCAGATTTCCTAACACCAAAACCCATTCTCATTTTTTTTCCTCGACTATAAGCTAAACCTAGATTTTCTTCTATTGTCATACTAGGCGCAGTCCCTTTTAATGGATCTTGAAATAATCTTCCAATATATTTAGATCTCTTATGCTCTTTTTCATAAGTCATATCGTATCCATTATTATATATCTTTCCAGAATCAACTGTAACATTGCCTGCAATAGCATTTAATAAAGTACTTTTTCCAGCACCATTAGAACCAATTACACTTACAAAATCACCATCATTTAAAACTAAAGAAACATTATCTAAAGCTCTTCTTTCATTAATAGTATCCTTATTAAATATAACTGAAACATTCTTAATCTCTAGCATTTTTCTTCCTCCATTTTTCATATCTTGGTTTTATTGAAGGAATAAAGATTGCAAGTATTACAACTGCTGCACTAAACAATTTAATATCACTTGTAGGTAAACCTAATTGAAAAGCGTAAGTTAATATCAATCTATAAACAATTGCCCCTAAAAATATACAAATTAAATGATTAAATATTCCTCTAGTCTTAAATAAAGTTTCTCCAACAATAATATTAGCAAGTCCTAATACCAACATTCCTGTACCAACTCCTACTGTAGCTGTTTGAGTATATTGACCATAAATACATCCTGATAAAGCTACAATACCATTACATATTCCAAATCCCATTATTTTCATAAGATCTGTATTAACACTACTAGATCTAACCATTTCTTCATTGTCTCCAGTAGCTCTTAAAGACATACCTATTTGAGTTTTTAAAAATAAATATAAGGCTAAGATAATAATTGTATTTATTATTAATAATTGAATTAGCATTCCATAATCATATCCATTAATAATTACTTTATTTCTTAAACCATCAAAAATATTTGGTAAACCACCCAAATAAAGACTTGGTTTATCTTCCATAATATGAAGATTTATAGAATATAAGCCAGTCATAGTTAAAATACCTGCAAGTATTGCATGCATATTTAATTTTGTATGAAGTAAACCAGTAAATACACCAGTTAAAGCTCCACCAATTATCGCAAAGATTAAACCCAGAAAAGGCTGGCCTAGTAAAGTAAAAGCACTACTAATAGCTAAGCCAGTCACAAAACTACCATCGACAGTTAAGTCAGGTAAGTTTAATATTCTAAATGCTATATATAAACCTAGTGATAATATGGCAAAGATACAACCTAACTCTATGCCACCCATGACGGTAGTAAAATTCATTTCTATTCTCCTATTTCTACATATTTTGGATCATTTACAACATCTTCAGGAAGAGTAATGCCTAATGCTTCTTGAGTCTTTTTATTTACATAAATACTTAAATTAGTATCAAATGTTTCTACAGGAATTTCACTGATTGGTGTTCCCTTTAAAACTTTATCAACCATATTAGCTGTTTCAATACCTAAATCTGAATAATCAATTCCAACTGTCGCAAATCCGCCATCCATTACCATTGAATCAGCTCCTACATATACTGGAACATTATTTTCAATTCCAACAGATGCAAGTATTGGCATAGCTTCAGCAACTGTATTATCTGTAGGTACAAAAATAAAATCAACTTTACCTGCAATAACACTACTTGCTGTTTGAAGTTCACTACTTACAGAAATTGTAGCTGTCTCTAAATTTAATCCTTTTTCTTTTACATATTCTTGTAATATTTCTAAGTTAGAAACAGAGTTTGCTTCTCCAGCATTGTAAATGTAACCTACTGTTTTAGCTTCCGGATTTACACTTAATGCAAGATCTATGATTTGTTTTACTTTTACAGGATCACTTGTCCCAGTAACATTGTTACTTGTATCATCTAGTGCATTAACAACTTTAGCACCTACTGGATCTGATATTGCAGAAAATATTACTGGAATATCAGGTGATAATGATAAAGCAGCTTGAGCAACTGGTGTTGTTATTGCAACTACAATATCAACATTATCAGCTTTTAAATTTTGCATAATTGTAGGTAGGTTTGCTACATCACCTTGCGCATTAACAAATTTAATTACACAATTTTCACCATCCACATAACCTAAATTATCAAATTGTTCAAATATTGCATTTTTAATAATGTTTAAAGATGTATGTTCTACAAGTTGAACTACTCCTATTACTGGAACATCTTCACTTTGATTTGTCTGGGGACTAGAGCAACCTGCAACTACAATCACCATTAGAGTTAAAGCAATTTTAATTAATTTTTTCATTTTATTTTCCTCCTCTAATCGCAATTTCATAACTAGTGTATCTTATTAAACAAAAAACGCTTATCAACAAAGGACAAGCGTTATAACCTGCGGTACCACCTTATTTAGTAAGAACTACTCACTTTACGAAAATGCAATCACACTTTCTGTCTTTTAACGGTGACTTCCGTCTTGAGATACTCGAATAATCTTTCATCAAGCCCTCATGGGTCCATTTACAAACCGTCATCTCTACAAGGCTTCCACCAACCCCTGCTCTCTTTAAGTAACTAGTATGTTTTATCTCCCAATCATTGGTTTATTAAATATTAAGCTCTTAAAATGAAACTGTCAACAATTAATTTCTGAAAATATTTTCATTTTATTAAACTATCTTATTTTTTATAAATCCTAACTGTTCAATTTCTGATATTACAACATCGCCTTCTTTTAAAAATTTAGGAGGTTGAAATCCCATTCCAACACCACTTGGAGTTCCTGTCGCAATAATTGTTCCTTTTTTTAGCGTCATATATTTACTTAATTCAATTATTATTTCATCTATACTTTTAATCATGTATTTTGTAGAAGAATCTTGTCTTAATTCATCATTTATATATGTTTTTATTTTTAAGTCATCTATATTGCATTCATCAACAGATAAGATATATGGTCCCATTGCAAACATACCATCTAAACTTTTACCTAAATACCATTGTTGATGCTTAGTTTGTATATCTCTAGCACTATAATCATTTACAACCACATATCCAAATATTTTTTCTCTTACATTTTCTTTTGTACAATTTCTACAATCTTCTTTTAAAATAACACCAACCTCTGTTTCATAATCAAATTTATCTGTTTCTTCTTTATGACAAGAAACATCTTCTAAATAAGAAACTGTTTGATTTACTCTTTTTGAAAAATAAACTGTTGCTTCTGGTTTTTTAAAACTATCTTTTTCATATTGATTAGCTTCTAAAATATGATCTCTATAATTAAAACCAACACATAAAACATCTTGAAAAGGCATACTAATAGGAGCTACAATCTTCACTTCTTTCTTATCAATATATTCCCCTTTATAAGATGAAATATTATCAATAAGTTTTTCATAATCATTCTTATTTAATAAAAGCACATCATTAATATCTTTAAAATCATAGCCTAACGATGCTAATGATAATATTTTTTCATCATTTAAAACTCCTACACTTTGTTTATTATCTTTTATCAAACTAATCCATTTCATATTATTATTCCTCTATCTAATATATAAATATTTTATCATATTCATATTATCCCATTTGAATTACTTCAACTAATAATGTATTATTTTTAAATCGAGGTAAGCATGAATAAAAAATATTTAAAAAAATTTATATCTTATTATAAACCTTATAAAAAACTTTTCTTTATGGATATGTTTTGTGCTCTAATAGTTTCAGCAGTTTCTTTAATTACACCTTTAATTACTAGATATATTACAAATGTAGTGCTAAAAGGAGATCCTAGTAAAATAATGAGTACAATCATTACATTAGGTTTTATTCTACTTGCATTAGCTTTTATTGAATATGTATGTAACTACTTTATTACATATAAAGGACATCTTATGGGTGTATATATGGAAACAGATTTAAGAAATGAATTATTTGAACATTATCAAAAATTATCTTTTAGTTTTTATGATAATCAAAAAGTAGGACAATTAATGTCAAGAATAACTCATGATTTATTTCCACTAACAGAACTTTATCACCATGGGCCTGAAGACTTAGTAATATCTATTATAAAAATTGTTGGTGCATTTTTAATACTAATTAATATAAATATTAAATTAACACTATTAATATTTATCTTTATTCCAATTATGGTAATGATTGTATTTTATTTCTATAAAAGAATGAAATCAGCATCAAAAGCTAATAAAAAAGTGATTGGCGATATAAATGCAACTATAGAAGATAATTTATCAGGGATTAGAGTGGTAAAATCTTTTACAAATGAAGAAGATGAATTAGAAAAATTCAAATTAGATAATAAAAGGTTTATTAAAAGTAAAGATAATGCATATCGATATATGGCAGGTTTTCATACTAGTGTTTCATTAACTTCTAGTTTATTAAATATTGCAGTAATTATTTTTGGTTCAATGTTTATAAGTAGAAATGAAATAACACTAGGTGATTTAGTAGCCTATTTACTATATATAAATAACCTATTAGAACCTATAAGAAAATTAATAAACTTTACAGAACAATACCAAGAAGGTATTACAGGGTTTGAAAGATTTATGGAAATGATAGAAATAAATCCTGATATTATAGACAGTCCTAATGCAAAAGATTTAATTAATGCAAAAGGAAATGTAAAGTTTAATAATGTTTCTTTTAAATATGCTGAAACTAATGAATACGTATTAAAAAACATTAATTTAGATGTTAAAGCAGGAGAATATATTGCACTTGTTGGAGAAAGTGGTGTTGGTAAAACCACTCTTTGTTCTTTAATCCCAAGATTTTATGAAGTAACTGAAGGTTCTATAGAAATAGATAACATTAATATTAAAGATATCACTCAAAAATCTTTAAGAAGTAACATTGGTATAGTTCAACAAGATGTATATCTTTTTGCAGGAACAGTAATGGAAAATATTAGATATGGTAAACCAGATGCAAGTGAAGAAGAAATTATAAAAGCCGCTAAACTTGCTAATGCTCACGAATTTATAATTGAATTTCCTGATGGATATAACACTGATATAGGACAAAGAGGAGTTAAACTATCAGGAGGACAAAAACAAAGAATATCTATTGCTAGAGTGTTTTTAAAAAATCCTTCAATATTAATTTTTGATGAAGCAACTTCATCATTAGATAATGAATCAGAAAAAGTAGTTCAAGATTCTTTAGAAGTTCTTTCTAAAAATAGAACCACCTTTGTAATAGCACATAGACTTTCTACAATAAGAAATGCACAAAGGATAATTGTTTTATCTGATAGTGGAATTGCTGAAAGTGGAACTCATAATGAGCTATTAAAAAAAGATGGAATATACTCCCATCTTTACAACATGCAGTTTACTTAATATCTGATTGATACTTCTTAGATACTACAAACATATTTTTAAGAAATTCAACATAATATTTCTCTAAAGCCTTGTCTTTTAAATAGCCAAGGTTTTTATTTATGAGAAATTCTTCTCTACTAGAATCAGTAATGTCCATGTTATTTTCTTTTTTAAAATCTATAACATCTTTAACAGCTTTAAACCTTTTCTCAAAAAGTTCTACCATTTCCTTATCAATTTCTTCTATTAAAAGTCTTGCCTTCTCTAATTTACTTCCACCTTTACAAAACAAATCCATATTCAAGGCAATTCTTTTTGCATTTGCGATAGTTTCTACAACAGTTCTAGCACCACTAACAACATCTCCACTACCAAACACATTATTCATAGATGTTTCACCTTTTGAATCTGTTACTAGTAGTCCCCATTTGTTTATTTCTATGTCTGATGAAGAAACTAAATTTTTCTTAGTTGTTTGACTAACCGCAATAATAACACCATCACACTTAACTAACTTTTCACTATTTTCAACAATTCTTGTTTGAATCCTACCATTTTCATCTGTGTAATTTTCAGTATCACTAAATATTACTCCTTCATCCACAAATTCAACAGGAGCCTTAAATACTTCAAATTTAACACCTTCTTCTAATGCTTCTTCTATTTCACTTTTATTTGCACTCATGTTTTCAAATGTTTTTCTATAGTAAACTGTTACATCTTTTCCTTGTCTTTTTAGTGTTCTTGCCGCATCCATCGCAACATTACCAGCACCTATTACAACAACCTTTTCTTTAAAATCATAAGTTTCAGGCGATCTTAAAAAATCAATTGCATAATGAACATGACCAAGTGTTTCACCTTTTATATCTAATTCTTTAGGTCTACCAACTCCTGTACCTATAAATATTGCATCATATCCATCATTTAATAATTGATCTAAAGTTATTACTGTACCTATTAAAGTATTAGGCCTAATTATTACTCCTAAATCTTTTAATATTTCTTCATATCTGTCTACAATAGCTTTATCCAATCTAAAATCAGGAATTCCATATCTTAAAACTCCTCCAACTCTAGGATTTTCATCAAATAAAGTTATTTGATAACCTCTTTGCCCTAGAATTAATGCAACAGTCATCCCCGCAGGGCCTCCTCCAACTATTGCAATTCTTTTTCCATTAGATTCAGGTTTTTCTAATTTTAGATTTTTTAAATATTCTAATGAAAGTTCTTGTTCTATTTTATAAAATTCAACTGGGTCACCTTTTATTCCTTTAATACAATTTCCTTTACATTGAGTATCCCAATCACAAACTAATGAACATACACTAGAAAAAGGATTGTTTTCAAAAAGCTCCTTTTGTGCTTCTTCTCTTTTTCCTTCTTTGTATAAAGAAATAATTTTAGGTATATCTGTATTTATTGGACATGCTGCTTGACATCTAGCATTTTTACACAATAAACAACGATTTGCTTCATCAATATTCAAGTTTATCACCTCTTATACTGCACAATTATATCAAAAAGAATTATAAATAAACATTAAACTGCTTTTTGTGATAAAATTTTATAAATAAAGCTAAGGGGTGAGTTTATGAACGTTGTATTTATATCTCCAACATTTCCATTACATTTTTATCAATTTCCACGTGCTACAAAACGTGCAGGATTAAAAACGTTTGGAATTGCTGAAGATTACTATGATTCTCTTAATCCAGAATTAAAAAATTCATTAGATGATTATTATCAAGTTAATTCTCTAGAAAACTATGAAGAAGTTTATAGAGCAGTTGCTTACTTTTCATTTAAATATGGAAAAATTGACTATATTGAATCAAATAATGAATATTGGTTAGAACTAGATGCTAGATTAAGAACAGATTTTAACATTACATCAAGTTATAACACAGAAGATTTACACAGTTTTAAACTTAAATCAGGAATGAAATCATATTATGAAAAAGCCGGAATTAAAGTTGCTAGATATCATATGGTTTCAACTCTTGAAAAAGGAAAAAAATTTATAAAAGAAGTTGGATATCCAGTTGTAGTAAAACCAGACAATGGTGTAGGTGCTAGTGCTACATATAAATTATCAAATGATGAAGATCTTGAAAAATTCTATGAAATGACATTACCAACAGAATATATTATGGAAGAGTTTGTTCCAGGGGAAATAGTATCATTTGATGGTATTGTTGGACCTAACAGTGAAATATTATTTTATGTAACTGAAACATTCACAGAAAATGTAATGGAAATTGTAACTAATGCAAATGATTGTATTTATTACACAAATAGAAAAGATCCAGAAAACCTTGTTGAAGCAGGAAGAAAAACTATTGCTTCATTTAAACCTAGAAACAGATTTTTCCATTGCGAATTCTTTAGAATGTTAGAAGATAAACCTGGTCTAGCAAAAAAAGGAGAAATCATTGCTTTAGAAGTTAATATGAGACCTCCAGGAGGTTACACAACTGATTTAATGAATTATGCTCATGACATTGATGTTTACCAAATATATGCAGATATGTTGAGAGATGGTGCTATTGAAGTAGACTATGAAAGAAAGTACCATGCAACATATGTTGGTATAAGAGATGGTGTTAAATATAAAAATAGCCATGAGGACGTAAAAAAGAAATATGGCAAAAATATTTTGGTTTATGACAGATTACCTGATATACTATCTGGAGCAATGGGCAATAATTTTTATATCGCAAGGTTTAAAAAAGAAAAAGATGTTCTAGACTTTGCGAAATTTGTATGCGAAAGATAGGAGAATTGAATGGAAACAGCGTATTTTAACGAATATAGTCACAATTTAAAAAGAAATATGGAATTTAAGGTATACGGACATGGTGGTAGACCATGTCTCGTATTCCCTTCACAAAGTGGAAGATTTTTTGATTTTGAAAACAATGGAATGGTTCATAGTGTTAAAGAGTTTATTGATGCAGGAAGACTTCAGTTGTTTTGCATTGATAGTAATGATGATAACTCTTGGTCAAGTACACATTGGGATAATAGAAAAAGAATAGAAGCCCATGAAGATTATTACAATTATGTGTGCAATGAAGTAGTTCCAAGAATTTTTGAAATCAATGCCCAATATAATGGTGATTACTATTATAGTGGTTTATTAACTACAGGTTGCAGTATGGGAGCAACACATGCATTAAACTTCTTTTTAAGAAGACCAGATATATTTGATGGAGTTATAGCACTTAGCGGTGTATATGATGCTAGCTATTTCTTCCATGATTATTTTGATGATTTGGTTTATATAAATTCACCAATTCATTATCTTGAAGGTATGAATAATGATTATTACTATGTTGATTTATATAGACAAAGACAAATAATTGTTTGTGTTGGTCAAGGAGCTTGGGAAGAACCTATGATTACTGATACAGCAAGAATAAAAGAACTTCTTGAATACAAGAAAGTTCCAGCATGGATTGATTTTTGGGGTAATGATGTAAATCATGATTGGCCTTGGTGGAGAGTACAGCTACCTTATTTCATGCAACATCTTGTTTAATATAATCATGTATTTCGCTATTGCATTTTTAATTTAGTGTTGATATAATATTAAAGCACTAAATTTGCGCGTGTGGCGAAATTGGCAGACGCACTAGACTTAGGATCTAGCGCCTTACGGCATGGGGGTTCAAGTCCCTTCACGCGCACCAATATATATTATTAAAGTCTATTGAAATAATAGACTTTTTTTATTTCGCCTAACAAGTTATTGACATATGCCAATAACTTGTTATAATTTAGTTGATGGCATATGTCAATAACTAAAGGAGGTGAAGAGATGCCAAGAATGGATAAAACAGGACCTATGGGAATTGGGCCAAAAACAGGTAGAGGTTTAGGACAATGCAATAATGAAGATAACAAAACTATGCCTAGATTTGGAAGAAGAAAAGGTTTAGGTAGAGGCATGGGCAGAGGTTTAGGAAGATGCTTTGTAGCTAACGATAAGGAAACTTTATTAAACCAAAAAAACTTCTTAGAAAAACAACTTGAAGAAATAAACAAAGAATTAGAAGACAAGTAATGGAGGTATAAATTTATGGCTAGACCAAGAAGACATAGAAAAGTTTGTTCAATGCCAAAAAACAATAGATTTGGCCCTTTAGGAGTTCAAGCTAACAAAAAAAATAAAATAAATATGACAGTAGATGAATATGAAACAATAAGACTTATTGATTTTGAAGGTTTTACACAAGAGGAATGTGCAAATCAAATGGGTGTTGCTAGAAGTACTGTTCAAGGTATTTATGCAGAAGCTAGAAAAAAGATAGCCAAATCTATTGTTGATGGTGAAATGTTAATAATTGAAGGCGGAGAGTACAAATTATGTGAAGAATCTGAAGGTTTTTGTGGTCGTGGTTGCCATAAACGTAGACGTAATGGAGGTGGAGTATGAAAATAGCTATTCCAGTAAATGAAAAGAAATTAGAATTAAATGTATATGAGTCATTTGGAAGAAGTCCTTACTTTTTGATTTATGACACAGAAACTAAAGAAAGTGTTTATATTGATAATATTGGTGCATCAAGTACTGGTGGTGCTGGTATAAAAGCAGCTCAAGTTATTGTAGATAATAATGTTGATGCTTTATTAACTGTACGCTTAGGACAAAATGCTGCTGATGTTTTAAATTCTGCAGATATTAAAATTTATAAAACAATTGATGGTTCAATCCAAGATAATATTAATGCGTTTGTAGATAATAAACTTTCTTTATTAGATGAAGTTCATTCTGGTTTTCATAGACACGGAGGCAATTAATATGAAAATTGCTGTGCTAAGTGGTAAAGGTGGCACAGGTAAAACACTAGTTTCAGTCAATTTAGCTTCAGTCGCAAACTCTTCTATGTATATTGATTGTGATGTTGAAGAACCTAATGGCCATTTATTTTTAAAACCAAAAAATATTACTGAAAAAAATGTGAATGTAAAAATACCACAAGTCAATAATGATCTATGTAATGGGTGTAGGAAATGTGTTGATTTTTGTAGGTATAACGCTCTTGCATATATTAAAGACAAACTAATTATTTTTGATGATGTATGTCATTCTTGTGGTGGTTGTACCTTAGTTTGTCCAAATAATGCAATAAGTGAAAAAGATAAAACAATTGGAAAAGTTCAAAAAGGTATTTCAAATCAAGTTGAAATACATACAGGCATCTTAAATGTTGGTGAAGCTACAGGAGTTCCTATCATTAACGCACTACTTTCAGATAAAAATAATGATAAGTTAACAATCATAGATTGTCCTCCTGGAAGTGCTTGTGTAGTTATGGAAAGTATAAAAGATGCTGATTACTGTATTTTAGTAGCTGAACCTACCCTATTTGGTGCACACAATCTTAAAATGGTATATGAACTAGTTAAACTATTTAACAAACCATTTGGTGCAATTCTTAATAAATGTTTAAATGATGAAAATCCATCTGAAAAGTTTTGTATTAAAAACAATATAAAAATCTTGGGAAAAATTCCTTTTGATAATGAACTTGGAAAATTAAATTCAGAAGCAAAAATCATTGTAAAAGAAAACAAAAAATATTATGATATGTTTTCTTCTTTACTTGATAAAGTTATTAAGGAGGTGCAACATGAAACAACTGTTAATTCTTAGTGGTAAAGGTGGAACAGGTAAAACCACCATCGCAAGTGCATTTATAAAACTTGCAGATGCTAAGGTATATGCTGATTGTGATGTGGATGCACCTAACTTACATTTAATAACTAACTTAAAAACAAAGCCTAAAGTATCAGATTATTATGGACTAGACAAAGCAAAAATAAATAATGATTTATGTATTAAATGTAATAAATGTATAGAAAGCTGTAGATTTGATTCAATTGATGAAAATTACAATATAAATATATATGCATGTGAAGGCTGTGGAGTTTGTGAATTTGTTTGTCCTGTAAAAGCAATTACTATGGAACCTTCTATAGATGGAGAAATGATGCTTTACTACAATGATGAAAAAGTATTTTCCACCGCCAAACTTAAAATGGGAAGTGGAACTTCTGGTTTGCTTGTAACAGAAGTAAAGAAACAAATGAAATCAAAAAATATTGATACTGAATTTGCTATTATTGATGGATCTCCTGGTATAGGATGTCCAGTTATAGCTTCGCTAAGTGGTGTTGACATGGTATTAATAGTTAGCGAACCTTCAATATCAGGTATTAGCGATATGAAACGTATTATAGACACAGCTTCAAAATTTAATATAAAAACAGCAGTTTGTATTAATAAATATGATACAAATATTGATATATCAAAAAAAATAATAGACTTTTGTGATAAAGAAAATATTCCTTTTGTAGGAAAAATACCATTTGATAATAAAGCAGTACAAGCAATAAACAATGGATTAACTATTGTAGATATTGATAGTAAATCAAATGAAGCAGTAACAAAAGTGTATAATAAAACTATAAATTTATTGTTTGAAAACGGAGGTAATTAAAATTATGAAAATCGCAGTCGCAAGTGATAATGGAATGGCCACAGATCATTTTGGTCATTGTAAAGAATTTATGATATTTGATACAGAAAATAATCAAATTATTAAAAGTGAAAGTATTCCTAACCCTGGGCACAAACCTGGATTTTTACCAAATTATCTAGCTGATAATGGTGTAAATGTAATCATTAGTGGTGGAATGGGACAAGGTGCAGTTGATATTTTTAACAGTAGAAATGTTGAAGTAATACTTGGTGCAACAGGAAAACCAGAAAAACTTGTAGAAGACTACTTAAAAGGGTTACTAGAATCAACTGGTTCTATCTGTCATCAACATAGAAATAACTGTTAATAATTAAACATTTAAAAAGATTATCCAAAAAATCGGATAATCTTTTTTATTTATCAAACACTTTAGAAACATCCTTTAAGTATTCAATAATACTTAAATGTTGAGGACAAACATCCTGGCATGTTCCACATTCTATACAATCACTTGCTTTACCATGTCCATCTTTTACATGCTCATCATAATAATCCTTGTAAATAGGACTTTTCCCATAAGTAAGTTCACCATTGTATGCTTTAAATAAATCAGGTATAAGAATACTCTTAGGACATCCATCAATACAATACCTACAAGAAGTACAATTAATTATTGGATATGCATTCAATTCATATTTAACTTTTTCAATAATCTCTTTTTCTTCATTATTTAATAAAACCAAATTTTTAAATGTATTTATATTATCATCTATTTGTTCTTCATTAGACATACCAGAAAGAATAGTCATTATTCCATCTAATGATGCTACATATCTTAACGCCCAAGATGCTATTGATTTATCTGGATTATAATCTTTAAACATCTTTTCAACTTCTTTTGGAAAAGATGCAAGAGTTCCTCCTTTTACAGGTTCCATTACAATAATTGGTTTATTATGCTCTCTAGCAATTTCATAATTAGTTCTAGACTCTATTAACCCATCTTCCCAATCCAAATAATTAATTTGTAATTGTACAAATTCAACCTCAGGATGATCTTTTAAAACTCTTTTTAATAGATTTGAACTTCCATGAAACGAAAAACCCATATGCTTAACTTTTCCTTGTTTTTTCATCTCAGTTACAAATTCAAAACAATTATATTTTTGATATATGTCATAGTTACTTTCTTCAACACTATGTATCAAATAATAATCAAAATAGTCTACTCCACATCTTTCTAGTGATTCATTAAATATTCTTTCAACATCTTCTTGTTTGTTTAACAACCATCCAGGAAGTTTATTTGCAAGAGTAAATAAATTTCTATCATATCTATTAACTAAAGCTTTTCTAGTAATTTCTTCACTTCCTTCATAGATGTATGCAGTATCAAAATAAGTAAAACCAGAATCAATAAACTTATCAACCATCTTACTTACTGTTTGTAGATCAATATTTCCACTTTCATCTTTTGGCAAACGCATTAATCCAAATCCCAATTTAGAATTAGACAACACAAACATCCCTCCATACACTTATATAATATCTTTTATTAATAGTTTTTTATATGTTAAATTAATAAAAAATGCTCCTAAAGGTGCAGTAAACAAAATGGAAACAACCGCAACTGTAAGTATAATATTTCCACTTGCTATCCCCATTGATAAGGCAATACCACCTATTGCTGCTTGTACAGTAGCCTTAGGAGTGTATGCAATCATACAAAACAATCTTTCCTTAATATTCAAATCAGTTTTTATTAAACAAATAAGTACTCCTACCATTCTAAATACCAATGAAAATATAATAACTATTAGAGGCTTAATCCCTTGAGTAAAAGCAAAATTAATATCAACTGAAGCACCTACTAAAACAAATAAAAACACTTCAGCTACAACCCAAAGCTTATTAAATTTTAATGATAATCTTATCGCAAGTTTCTCCTTCATTTTTAAAATGACTATACCTATTACCATAATAGAAATTAATGCTGAAAAAGAAATCAAACCTTTGTCTTCTAAAGTAACTAAAACAAATGAAACACACAGCATAATAATAACTTTTAAAGTATCTCTAATATGAACCTTATCAAAATATTTAAATAAAATATATCCTACCAATATTCCTATAAGAATACCAATAAAAATAGAAACAGGCACTTTTATAAAACTAAATAAAGAAACACTATTTCCAATAGATAAACCTATAAATGTATAAAATAAAACTATTACAAATATATCATCGACTGATGCACCTGCAAGTATTAACTGAGGAATACTTTTATTAGTGCCATATCCTTCTTCCATAATCCTTAACATACTAGGGACAACTACTGCAGGAGAAACAGCCGCAATAACACTACCTAATAATGCACCATCTAAAAAACTAAAGCTAAAAACTTTAGTTGATATTAATACCATTCCAATTATTTCAAAACATGCTGGCAAAAAACTCATCAACATTGCAGGTCTTCCAACCTTAATTAAATCTTTTATATCTAAATTTAAACCAGCTCTTATTAAAATAATTATTAATGCAATCCTTCTTAATTCACTAGAAATGTTTAAAATACTTGAGTCAATTAAATTAAACACACTAGGTCCAATTAAAACCCCTAAAACAATCATGCCAATTAAAGAAGGAAGTTTTAATAACTTACATATATATCCAAACAATAATCCTAAAAGTAAAATATAAGCAATACTAATTAACATATTATTTAAATATTTTTATTCCTTCTGTATCATTTAAATGTTTAAGTAAAGCCAAGGCTATAGGAAAACCAAATAATCCCATAATACCAAATAATGATGTTCCTACAAACATACTAATTAATGTTGCAATAGGATGTAATCCTAATTGCCCACCTACAATTCTAGGTTCTATTACATTTCTAATAATTGTAACTATTACATAAACAATTAACAATTTAATTCCTAATGGTGGATTTCCTTGAAGAAACTCTATTATTGCCCAAGGAATCATTATTCCTCCAGTTCCCAATACAGGTAAAATATCAAATATCGCAATTATTATTGCAATTAAAACTGAATTTTTAACACCAATTATAGTTAATCCTATAGATAACTCTATAAATGTAATAGTCATTATGATTACATAAGATTTTATAACTACAAACAATGTATTTACAACATAATTTCTTATTACATCTATGTATCTATTAGCTCCACTTGAAAATTGTCTTGACATAAAACTTGTAATTTTTTCATAATCAGCAGCTATAAAGAAAGTACTTATTATCATCAATAGTGTTTTAATTAAAAGTGCTGGTAAAGAAGATGCAAGTGAAGAAACTGATGAAACTAGAGAAATAGATAATTTAGTGACATTTTCTCCTAAAGCACTTACTACTTGATCAAACCCTTTATTTATAGCTTCTATAATACTAGGATCTAAACCAATAATAATTTTTTCTATATAATCAAATAATGACTTTAAAAGAGGTTCAATATAAAACTTATAATTTTTAGGAAGACTAGAAACTTCATCATTAATCATCGATATTAAATTAATTCCTACTACTGATAAAAACAAAAACAAAATTGAATAAAACAATAATACAAATGCAATAGAAACAAAAGTAACGTTAATCTTTAATCTTTCACCTATCTTCTTTGCAGGTCCATGTATAAAATAAGCAATTATAAACGCAAAAAGAAAAGGACTAATTAATTTTAATACATATTTAAATCCAAAATAAATAAATAAAATTATTAATATTAAATAAACAGTATTAACTATAAATTCTTTTTTCTTTTCATAATTTGAATTCATGAAACCCTCCATTTAAATTATAAATGCTACATATTCTTTTTACACGTATTATTATTCTTCAACTAATTCTTCATTTATTGTAATCAATACTTTTATAATTCTTTTATGAGTAACCTCTAATGTTTCAAACAATAAATTTTTATATCTAACTTCTGTAATTTCTCCCTTAGGAGGTATTGTCCCTATTAAATTAATTAACATCCCATTTAATGTATCGTGATCATCAACAGGAAATTCAATATCTAAAGCCTTATTAAGTTCCAATAAAGTAACCATTCCACTAACTTCATATTGTCTATCATTTAACTGTTTTATTTCCAAATCATCTTCATGATCATACTCATCAAAAATATTACCTACAATTTCTTCTAGTAAATCCTCAATAGTTACTAGTCCAGCAGTACCACCATACTCATCAATAACTATTGCAATATGAGTATTAGAATTTTGTAATTCAAAAAACACATCACTAATTTTCTTTTGTAAAGGCACATAAGTAGGTTTTCTTATTAATTTATCAAAAGAAAATATATTTCTATCATCAATTAACGGTATTAAGTCTTTAGAGTTTAAAATTCCAACAATATTATCTACAGTATCTTCATAAACAGGATATCTTGAATACTGACTTTCATTTACAACATCCAATATTTCATCTAAAGTCATATCATTTGATAAAGAAATCATTTCTATTCTATGAGTCATAACATCTTCTATTGTCTTATTGTTAAATTCAAAAATATTATTTATCATTTGTTTTTCAGTTGGATCTATAGCACCTTTTTCCTCACCAACATCAACCATCATTCTTATTTCTTCTTCTGTAACTTCTTCATCATCAGAATCAGGATCAATACCAAATAATCTAACAATCACATTAGTAGATAAACTTAAAAACTTTACAAAAGGATTTGCGATTGCAGAAATAATTGATAAAACTGGAACTACAAAAAATGCAATTGATTCACTTTTCTTCATTGCAATTCTTTTTGGAACTAATTCACCTAAAACCAATGTAAAATAAGACAAAATAATAGTAATAATTAATACAGTCCCTATTCTTAAAACATTATCAGGAACTCCTATCTTTAACACCTTTAAATAATTAACAATTGGCTCTGCGAAAGTATCTGCCGCAAAAGCACTTGCTAAAAATCCAGCTAATGTAATACCAATTTGAATTGTCGCAAGAAATCTACTAGGCTCACTAAGAATTTTATGAAGCTTAATAGCTTTCTTATTACCATCTTCAGCCATCTGTTTAATTTTATTGTCATTTAAAGAAATTAAAGCTATTTCAGATGCAGCGAAAAATGCATTTAATCCTATTAACAATACTAATAATAAAATTGATGTCAGTAAAATCACCCTCCAAAATAATAATGTTTGATTACAACATATAATAACATATTTATTTATGTTTTTTCTCTTTTACAATAATTAATAATAGTAATATTACTCCAATAAAACTAATAATTGCACCTGTTTTAAAACCATAAGGAGTAAAATACATTTCAATGTTGTTATCTCCTTTAAACACTTTAAATGACATAAATCCACCATTTACATCATATACTTTAACTTTTTCACCATTTACAAATATATTCCAGCCTTGATCATAAGGTAAACTAACAACCATCAGACTATCTGTATCACTATAAACATAACCACTAAGCATATTCCCTTTATACACAATATTTTCTATAAAAGAATTATTATTGCCATTAATATTTGCTAGTTCTTCATAGTAATCATCATTTACATAAATGATATTATTAATTCTCTTTACATCAAAATTTTCAATATAATCAACATTATTAAATGTTGTTCCTAAAGGTCTATAATCATCATTTCTATAAACTAAAAAACCCCTATAATTATCTGTCATTAGTCTATAATTACCATTTTTAGGTAATTCGTTCTCATTTGTAACAATCGCATATTTAACATTTAGAAAATCCAATAAATAATCATTTTTAATATTAAATATCCATTCAGAATCAAAATCCCTTATTTCATAAACCTTATCTTTTAATGTATTAATACTAGGACTATAACTTGAATCATAAGTCATAACACCATTTAGATTATACATAACACTTAAATTATGTGAGTATGACCAATATAAACTTTCATGAGGAATATAAACCCTATAATATTCATAACAATTAATAGGTTCAATATTATTCAAAAAATTATTAAGGCCTTCTTCTTCATCTTGTAATACATGAGTCACTTTATAAATAAACTCATAACTACCATCCTCAGATTTATCCATTGATGTATAAAATATTGTAAAACCACTTATTCCAAGTTCAATTGTCAATAAAATTAATAATAAATTTATTTTTTTATTTATCAACAAAAAATAATAAATTACATAAATTATTACAAATATAAAAGTAATAAATAATTGAATATTAAAACTACCACTTAAAATATCACTTAATTGATTAGTTAATATTCCTGTTACAAAAATAATAGTTATTAATAAAACACTTATAAAAACAAGTGTGTTTTTAAGAAATGCATTATCTATTGACTCTATATTATCTAACACCTTACAAGATACTATTATGTTCATAAAAATCACAAACATTAACCATCTAAATGAAGGGTCACTAAAACCATGTAAGATAAAAGAAAAAACAGGTATTAGCATCATTACAAATAATACTGAATATAAAATAATCGTCGCCTTTTTATACACTTCATCTTTGTCTTTAATAAAATGAGGTAATAACAAAGCTGTTAATCCAGAAGAATACAAACAAATCTCCCTTGTAACATGATTCCCTGTTTCAAATATATTTTGTCTATAAATATACAAATAATTAGGTATAAAAGTGCCATACACCAAATTAAAATAAGACTTAATTGGATGCATCGATATCAAACTAAAACTATCCTTTAATCTATCACTAGAAGTAATATACATAAAAGAAGGATATATTAAAACACCTGTAATACTTGCGCCAACAAAATAATAACTTATTAAAATCAATGCATTTTTAAATATATCTTTTAAGCTTTTATTAATTACATAATATCTATAAATAAAATATATAACTGTAAGCAAAGATATAGTAAAAAAGAAATAATAACTAATAAACAATAATATAGCAGTTAAAATAATAAACAATATTTTTTTATTATGTTTTAGATACTCTTCAACACCTAAAAAATATAAAGGCATTAAACTATAAAATGATAAAAACACCATTTGTCCACTAAAAAATATTGCCCATCCACTAAAAGCATATGCAAGTGAACCAATTATCTTTGTTTTGTTTTTATAATTAAAACTCTGTAATAAAAAATACATTGAAAAAGCAGAAACATAAAATTTAATTATTTCTAAAATTAAATTTAAATCAAAGAAATTTAAATTTTTAAATATTAAACCTATATACGCAAAAATATCGCCCATCATATAATAACTTTTAGATGCATAAAAATTATTACCCAAAAATAAACTCCATGAATAAAATGGCAATGTTTTATTATTTATAAAATTAAACATTAATTTTTTAAATTCAGTATAAAA
>FZPS01000190.1_pt49 | contig 47343 bp, 33 predicted proteins | sample 1817821 | NCBI WGS metagenome assembly FZPS01 (sample SAMEA104158645, study PRJEB21678) | metagenome | place: Germany | collected 2015-04-21 | reverse complement strand
ACAGCTGTTTTTTTATATTTAATTTAAATTAGAAAAAGCGGCAATTAACCGCTTTATAAAAAGAAAAACACCTAAGCGGTGTTTTTTTAAATTAAAACTATGATTAATAAGATCACTGTTGGGATTAATAAAATACCAGCAGTGATAAAGCATGTGAAAATATAGTATTTAGAAATTGGTTCATCTTGAATTTTTTGAGTATAACTATAATAATCAAGCTTTGGTTTTTTACCAACAAACATTAAGCCAAATGTTTTAATTCCGTGAATAAGTGGAGATAAAATGTTCATATTCCATATTAACATTACCCAACCTCCAGCAAAAATTAATAAAACAGTGACTGTTAAAGCGTCAGTAACAGCAAGTAAATCTAATCTATTTTGCCACAAGATAACGAACCAAAATAAAGCATTAGAAATTAAAAACATTATAACTGCTGTAAGAATTAATTTTCTTCTTTTTTTCTTTTTTTCAAGAATTATTAGTTCTTCATCAGTTAGTTTTCTTTCCTCTGTTTTTTCTTTAGGTTCTTCTTTGATAATTTCTTCTTCATCAATTAAAAAGTTTTCTTCTTCTTTTTTTACAAATTTAAATTTATCTTTTTTACTCATGTTATCACTCTCTAATGTTCGTTAAATCTTTTATCATTTCACAGGCAAAGAAATAGTATTTAGATGGATATCTCTTTTTAGGCTCTAAAAAATATAACTCGTTTGATTTATCACTATATCCTACACTAATATGAATCATTTGATTTTGGCCGTTTTTAAAATTAATAATTTGATCAACTTCATTAATAGCTTCTTCATCCAGTGATTCATATCTTTGAAATTGAAGGGCTATTTGTCTTCTGATTTTTTGCTTATCACGGTGTAGCTTTTCAATTTCGGTTTCTACTGCAGTTGAATAAAAATCAAAGTTTTTCACTTTTGCTACAATTACTAATACTAATGTATCTCTCATACGTAAAGGTTTAGCATGTTTTTTGATGTATTTAGAGTATAACCTAAATTCATTATTATCTACTTTAAGTTTATATTCTTCTTCAATTCTTTTGATCCATTTCGCAGTAAATAATTTAGTTGTTAGTTTATAAGGATCTTTTTTATTTTCAATCATTAATAGATATTGATAATAAGTATCATAAACAATAAAACGATTACGAATAAAGACAAATAAAATTAAATAGGCAGTTATTAAGACTAATCCAATTGTTAGTAATAGATTATTGTCAATCAGTTTTAAGAAATATAGTAGTAAAATAACAGCTGCGATTAAAAATATCATTCCTAGTAGAAAAAAGAGAATTAAATTTCTCTTTTTCTTGTAGTATGATAAATTTTTATTCTTCTTTAAATCTTTTCCCATATTGCATAAACTGTTAAACGTTGTGTTCTAGTAAATTCTTCTCCGTTAACATACCACGTTCCAGTTCCTGAACTATTACTATTCCATCCTAGGAATCGATATCCTGCTGTATCAGGTAATACTGCAAAGTCAATAATCGTACCATAAGGAATACTCATTGAACCAATGTTAGCTGGCCCTTGTCCTTGAACCGGGAAGTTAATTCTAAAGGCAACGCTAACTACAATTGGTTTATAGTGTGCGTAAATTACAAAGTCACCAACATGGTTAGTTGGAATTGTTTGATATCCTTTATCGCCAGGTTTAGTATCTTTTTCACTAGTCCAATCATAAGTGTACCATGAAACGAAAGTGTGTCCAGTTAATCTTGGAGTTGGTAAAATAATTAATTGTCCTGGAGTAAATTCTGTTGGATATGTTTCTGGCATCGTTCCACCATTAACATCATAAACAATTTGGAAAATTGCTGGAACCCATTTAGAATATAAGGTAATTGAATGATCACCAACTGTGTCAGTAGCAAAGTTCCATGGTTGTTTAAAATTTAAATCTTTATACCATCCAGAAAAGAAAAATCCGTCTCTTGTTGGAGGTGTTGGTTCTTCAACTAATGAGTTTGGTTCTAATCTAAATTGTGTATCAACGTGAGTTGCAGATTTAGGTGTATAAAATACAACGTTAATATTACTGTCAAGTGATTTTTTGTCGCGGCAAGCTGCAAGTGAGAAAGTTAGAAATACAGCTATAATAACTGTTAGAAATCTTTTCATTATTTCTTGCCTCCTTTATTAGCTGTTGTCGCTTTACCTTTAGCTTTAGTTGTAGTTGTCTTCTTAGCTTTTGGTTTTTCTGCTTTAGGTTCTGCTACCTTTGCTTGTTGTGCAGTTTCATTTAGTTTCTTAGATTGTTCAGCATATTCTTTTTTTAACTTAATAAATTCTGCTTCATTTGCATAAACTAAATGTCCTGGAGCAATTTCTCTTAAGCTTGGCTTATCAGTGCGATAATCATGTTGTCTTGGATTATAATCAATTCTCTTTCTACCTTTTTCATAATCAGGGTCTGGTTGAGGAATTGAAGATAATAGTGATCTTGTATATGGATGCATAGGGTGAGCAAATAATTCCTCACTCTCTGCAAGTTCTACAATCTTACCATAATACATTACTGCAATTCTATCGCAGAAAAATCTAACAACTGATAAGTCGTGAGCAATAAATAAAATTGTAAGTCCTAAGTTGTGTCTTAACTCAGTTAATAAGTTAATAACTTGGGCTCTAATTGAAACGTCTAGCGCACTAATTGGCTCGTCAGCAATAATAAATGTTGGATTCATAATTAAAGCTCTAGCGATACCAATTCTTTGTCTTTGACCACCACTGAATTCGTGAGGATATCTCGCTCCAAATTCAGGTGATAATCCAACTAATTCAAGTGCTTCTGCAACTTTTTGATCAATTTCTTCTTTAGTATATCCACCTTTAATAATTAATCCTTCCCCAACAATTTCTTTAACTGTCATTCTTGGGTTAAGTGAAGAAATTGGGTCTTGGAAAATCATTTGCATTTGTCTTGATGCTTCAAGTGATTCTTTAGATTTATTTGATTGTCTAACGAATCTAATTTCAGCACGTTCGGCTGCAATTATTTCTTTAGCTTCAGCTTTAATTTCTTGAATTTTAGCTTTTTGTTCTTCAGTAATTGGTTCTCTTGTTTGAGAAACGCTAACGATCTCTTCATTGGCTTGTTTTTTAGCTGCCTGAATTTTATCTTTAATTAATTGAATTTCTTCATTAGCTTTGGCTTTTAATTCATCAATCTTAGCTTGAATTTCTTCTTTGTTTGGAACAACTATTGCCGCTTTGTCAGCTTCATACTTAACATGTAAATCATTTAAGTCTTGTTTCATTTGTGCTTTAAGTCTTGAAACTTCTGGCTTAATATCTTGTTTAGATATTTTCTTAGCTTCGGCTTCTTCAATTAAAGGACGATAATGTTCTTCTAATTCAACTAATTGAGTATCATGTTGTTCTTTTAATTTTAATAAACGAGCTTCAATTTCTTCTTTAGATAAAGCTGCTGATTCTTTTAATCCGGCTTCTTTTCTTTCATAAGTGTTTTTAACAATTACTTTTCTTGTTTCATATTCTTCTAATGAAATGTTAATTGTTAAATCTTTTTGAGCTTCGATATCTTGTTTTGTGTTATATTTAACTCTTTCAACATCAAGTTTATAAAGGCTTCTTAAATTATACAGAGCTGTTTTGTAATCTGATATTGGTTGTTTAACTAAATCAATTTCATGAGCTAATTTAGCCTTAATTAAGTTAATGTCGTATTGTGCTAATTCAATTTCTTCATTAAGTGCATTTTTAATTTGAACTTTTTTAAGTTGACTTGGCTTAAATTGTAAGATTTTTTCTTTAGTTTCGCGTTTAATACGACTAATGTTGTTGCGATATGTCATATCGCCACTTACAACTCTTTCACCGTTTAGTTCAACTGTACCATCTGTTGGTTGGTATAATTTAATAATTGTTCTACCTGTAGTTGTTTTACCGCATCCAGATTCTCCAACTAAACCGAAAACTTCTCCTTTGTAAATGTCAAACGAGACGTTGTCTACTGCTGGAATAGTTAGTTTTTGTTTACCAGATCCAACATAGAAGTATTTCTTTAAATTTTTAACTTCTAAAACTTTATGATTATAATCTACTTTAGTGCTTTTTCTCATCGTTTAACACCTCTATTCTCTTGAAGACTCTTAACTGCTGCTGGTGGTTCTACTTTTGGTGCATCTGGGTGTAATAGCCATGTTGCTGCGTAGTGAGTATCCGATACTTTAAATAGTGGTGGTTCTTCCTCAAAGTCAATTTCCATAGCGTATTGATTTCTTGGAGCAAAAGCACAACCTTTAGGTGGATAAATCATATTAGGTGGAGTTCCTGAAATCGCATCTAATTTGTCTGATGTCGCTAAGTTAGGCATTGATGAAAGTAGGGCCCATGTATATGGGTGCTTCGGATTATAGAATACTTCCTCAGCGGTACCAATTTCAACAATCTTACCAGCATACATAACTGCAATTCTATCAGCTACGTTAGCAACAACACCTAAGTCGTGAGTAATGAAAATAACAGATAAGTCTCTATCTTTTTTAAGTTTATTAATTAAATCTAAAATTTGTCCTTGAATAGTAACGTCAAGGGCCGTTGTTGGCTCATCACAAATTAGGATTTCAGCGTTATTCGCAAGGGCAATTGAAATAACGATTCTTTGTCTCATCCCACCAGAAAATTGGAATGGGAATTGATTATATCTTTGTTCAGCATTTGGAATACCAACGGCTTCCATTAATTCGATTGCTCTTTGTTTTGCCATTGCTTTAGGCATTCCCATTTTAAACATTAATGCCTCAGTAATTTGTCTACCCACTCTCATAATTGGGTTTAAACTACTCATTGGGTCTTGGAAAATCATTGATATTTTAGTTCCTCTAATTTTGTGGAAATCTTCTTCTGGAAGTTGCATAATATCTTGATTTTGATAAATAATTGACCCGTCTTCATAAATAGCGTTTGGAGCTAATAGTCCCATAATCGCACGAGCAGTAACACTCTTACCAGATCCTGATTCACCAACGATAGCTAGTGTTTCTCCTTTGTATAAGTCAAAAGATACTCCTCTAATTGCATGCAGAATACCATATTGAGTCTTAAATGATAATTTCAAATCTTTTACTTGTAAAATTTCCTTCATTATTATTCAGCTCCTCTCAATGATGGGTTAAATGCATCTCTTAGTCCGTTACCGAATAAGTTGAAAGCAATCATTAATATCGCGATATATAAAGCAGGGAATATTAGTAAGTGAGGATGCGCCGCCATTGTTGTTTGTCCTTGTTTTAATAGCATACCAACACTTGTTGTCTCAGCATAGTTAATAATTCCTAAGAATGAGTATGATGCCTCTGTAAAGACAAATGACGGAATTGCAAGAGCATATCCTGTAACAATATATCCTAATGTATTAGGGAAAATATGCTTAAACATAATACGGCCATCTGATGCACCTAATGTTCTTGCTGCTAATACATATTCTCTGTTTTTAAATCTATAAAACTGCATTCTACCAGTTCCGTATGAACCAATCCATCCAGTAGCAGTAAAGGCAATAACGATTACCCATGTTGCACTACCGAATCTTAATGTTAATAATGTTAATACTACTAGGAACGGAATTGATGAAACAATTTCAACAAATCTGTCAAAAATTAAGTCGACAATTCCACCGTAATATCCAATAATAGAACCTAGAGTTAATCCAATTGATGAGTTAATGATAAGTACTACTAATGCCATTAAAAGAGAAACTCTTGCACCTTTCCAAAGTTCAATGAATAAATCTTTACCTGAGTTGGTAGTTCCAAACCAAAAGTAAGTGTCTTCTGGACTTTGATGAAGTGCAGCCATGAATTGGTCTTCTCTAACTTCATATTGATAGAAAGGATTTTCCGGATCTTGTGGGTTCGGACTTTCCTTAATATCGATAATATCAATAATAACGTTACGCTTCATTAATTCATCAAATTCAGCTTGAGTTCTTGTCTTTTTAACCGGACCTAGCGGATCTTGATAAATACCGCCACTATTATTAGAATCGATAATACCATAATAAGATTCTGGCATATATGACATAATATAGTTTTGGTAACGATAATAATCTACTGTAACTGTTAATTCTGTTACTTCAGCATAATCAGGATGATTTGGGTCTTCTTTTAATTCTTCAGGAAATCCTGATAAAATAATTCCATTACCAAAATCACTATGATACATATGAGTTAAAAATCTTTTACCTCTTGTTAACTTTTTAGTTCCATTTAATCCGTTAATTCGTGATAATCCCGGAATTTTTGGGGTTAAGTTACCAAATCTTAATGCTTCTGTTGGGTTTTCTTCAGGTAATTTATAAACCTTCATATGTGGCCCAAAAAGAACGAAGAAAAAGATAATACAAATAATAACGAAAGCAACTAAAGAAGCTTTGTTCTTTTTAAATCTATTCCATGAGTCGCGGTAATACCCGATCTCTTTTGTTTCTAGTGGTTGATCGACAATTCTGTCATCAGCGTCGTGGACCAAGACCAATTTTGATTTATCAATATTTTTCATTTTGCAATCTTGCCTCCTCCCACTCTGACTCTAGGGTCGAATAACGTATACGATAGGTCTCCAACAATACTCATCAGTAATGTCAAGAATTGGGAGAATGTTGTAATAAGCATCATTAACGCGTAGTCCCGACCATTAAATGCTTGTAAGTAAATTCTTCCGGTACCGTCAACTCTAAAAATTTCCTCAGTAATAATACCACCGCTCATTACTCCGATAATTCCAATGAAAATACCAGGTAAAAACGGAACCATTGCATTCTTTAAAGCGTGTCTGAATGTTGCTTGACGCTTAGTTAACCCTTTAGAACGCGCAAGTAAAATATAATCTTGAGTTAATTGTTCTGTTAATTCAGCACGAATTGATCTAGCTAATCCTGGAATACCGGTAATAGTTAATACAGCAACAGGTAAAAAGTAGGTTTGTATCCCATACCAAGTTCCCCGCTCTGCAATTTCTGATGCCGTAGCGATCTTATAATCAATAGCCCAACCTAATTTAAAGTGGAATATATATTGGCTTAACACGGCGACAACGAAATAAGGTACAGAAATGAAAATCATAATACCTACTGAAATTATATTGTCTAATGGTTTATTTTTGTGTAAAGCTGCAGTAACTCCAACAGTAATAGCTAATGGTACTGATAAAAGATAAGGCACAATATTAATTTTAACTGATGCCGGAATCTTTCCAAAATAAACTTTTGAAACGTCTTGTTTTAATAGATAAGAAAATCCAAATGTTCCATATTTGAAAATGTTTCTTACCCACATGAAAAACTGAACGACAATTGGTTTATCCCAGCCTTCTAATTCCTTATATCTTTCATACCACGTATCATCATGTCCTAGAGAAGGAACATAGTTGTCTGGCATTAGTTTAATGAAGACGAAGTAAATAAACACTGTAATGATAAAAGTAAATATCATCAAACTAAATCTCTTTAAAAAATATCTAAACATGCAATCACATCCTTAATGTTATATCTTCTCAAACAATAAGTGATTATTGCCTGAGAACATATTTATTACTGAGAAATATGCCTGAGGCCTTTAGGTCTCAGGCATATTTTCTTACTCAATAATTTGTTATTTTATTTTACTTTTTTGTTATTATTGGAAATCAGGGTCAGTATTTAAATATCTGTATCTGTTAGCTCCCCAACCGAATACGTATGAATATTCTGGCCATTCAATAACAACGTTATCAGCGTATAATGTAGCTCCTGAACGTGCAACAGTTGGAACCATTGGTACGTATGTTAAGAACACATCTTCGAATACTGCGATCATTTCTGCTAAGTCTTGAGCAGCTCCTGCAAATGGTTCTTTCATTGGTGCTGAATATGGATCTGCTGAAGAGAATACTACTTCTTGGATAAATGCCCCCATTTCTCCTCTATATAATCCTTCAGCTTTATCAGCTGTACCAACTAATTGATTGTAGAACCAAGTATAACCTTGAGCTTCTCTTTCGTCTGGTCCAAGTTCTTCTAAGTAGTAGAATGTGTTGATTAAGTCAATTTCAACAACATGGTACCAGTATTCTGCGTTATCATTAGTTAAAACGTATAACATTTCGCCAGTTGCAGATCCTGCTTTAGGTGCAGCAATAATTGCTGAACGAGCAAAATTCTTAGCAGCTAATTCTGGAGTAGCATTAACGTGAGCTAATAATGCAGCTGTATCTGCAAACTCTTGAGTTAATGTTAAGTCAATATCTTCAGCTGGTAGTGGTTCTGCTGGTTCATATCCTTGCCATTTTCTATTTGACATATCATATGGTTGAGACATACCTAAGCTAGCACCACCAACACCGATACCGTTAAATCCGATAGCTGGATATTGGAAGTAAGCATCAGTGTTTAAATTGAAACCAACGTTATTTAATGTTAAGTCAAAGTTCCAAGCAGCTGTTTCTGATTTTAATTGTTCTGCAGCCATTTCACGAACTTCGATAACTAATCTCTTAACTCCATCTTTAGCAAATAGAGTTTCGTAAGAGTCTTTAATATAAGTTACTAAGTCTCTTCCGAATGGATCGTCATCTGAAATTAATATTAATGTAACAGGACCTGTGTTACCTTCAGCAAGCCATCTGTTGTATGCAGCTTCAAATAATTGTTTAGCTTTTTCAGGAATATATCCAACTGTAGCTGGGTTAATTCCGTGTTTTTCTAATACTAATAAATGTTGTGGAGTTTCGCCAAATGCAAGAGCGTCTAATAAATAGTTCTTAGCGTTTCCTGGCATTGGAATCATAGATGCAGTATTTGGAGCGTAAACGCTGTCTGCATAGTATTGTCTGTTAAATCCATAGAACATAGCTTGTCTGAATTCTTTATCGAACATAATTGAAGGGTGAACAATTTTACCAGCTCCAGTAGTTCTAGGTTCAGCTGTATTAAGCATTAAGTTTTGTGGATAACCGTTCCATGATTTCTTAACTCCTGGACGTTCAGCATATTGATCATAGTGGTCTTTAGTTAAACCAACAACTGATAATTTGCCTTGGTCAAATAATAAGAATTTTTGGTTTTCATCGTCAACAATTTCGATTACTTCGCTCTTAAAGTTAATAGTACCTTTTAGAACGTAGTCATAGTTTTTGTTGAATACGATTTTTTGGTTAGCATCCCAAGATTTGATTACGAATGCACCATATGATACGAATGGAGTATCTGGAGTACCATAAGTTGAGTTTGTTCCACCTGATGTTAATGACGCAGTGTAAGTTTCTGGGTGAACTAATGTCATAGAACCAAAGCTTACTGCTTGTGATTGTGACATATCTTCCCAAGTAGTTACTTTGAATGTATATTCATCGATAACTTCAAATCCTACTTGATCCCAAGTTGCAGTTCCAGTGTAATATTCGTAAGCATTTAAGATAGGATATCCGTTTTTGTTATCTGCAGTCTTATAGTATGAGTTCGCTCTGAAGTTATTTTGTGTTGGGTCTAAGTATTGTTTTAATGCGAATTCATAAGTATGAGCAGTAACTGGAGTACCGTCTTCGAATACTACGTCATTTCTTAAATGATAAGTCCAAGAAGTATCTTTGAATTGTGATGCAGCTTCTCTGTCATATCTTCCTTCTGGAGTTAAGTGTTCGTCTCCGTGAGAGTCAACCGGGAATCTTGTCGCACCAATCTTGATATTTACATAGTCTAATGCGTCAATTGAGAATTCCTTATTAACAATCTTAGAGAAATCGCCAGGTGCTTCAGCAATACCTTCTGCGATTGCTTTATCCCAGTCAATTTCTGAACCATATAATGTAGTTTTCATCATATCCATGAATGAAGATTCATGTGACCATTGATAAGTGAATGGGTTTAAAATGATTGTTGAACTTGAACTCATGCTTGAAACGTATGTTTCGCCTGGCGCCCAGTTATGAGTCTTAGAGTTTACTGGTTCCCAGTAAGCATGTAATGTCATGTTTTCTTCTAATGTTAATGGGAATTGTACTCTTTCAGGTTCTAACCAAGTTAGACCTCTCTTAGTCTTGAACCAACCTTCAAATTTAAATCCTTCTCTAGTAGGTGCAGCTGGTTCTTCAACTTGTCCACCAACTTCAACAGTAACAGGTGCTACTGCAGATCCACCTTCTTTAGAGTTAAACGATAAAGTAACTGTTGGAACAACTACTTCTCTTGTCCATTGTGCATAAACTGTTACGTTTGCTTCAATAGCTTTGCTAAAGTCGAATACTACATCTCCTGTAGCTGTTGTAAACCAGTTTTTAAATGACCAATTTCCTTCAGCATCTCCTGCTTTAGTTGGATCATTAGCTGGACGTGTAGCTAGTTGACCTTTTTCAACTTCTTGAGATGGAACAGCTGTTCCACCTTGAGTATCGAAGGTAACTGTGAATTTTTCAGGTGCAGGTGGCGTAGGATCATCACAAGCAACTAACGCTAGTGCCACGGCAAACACCATGAATAAAGCTAATAATTTTTTCTTCATATTTTCTCTCCTTTTTTTTTAAAACTAACTTATTAGTTTTGTTAGATTTTACTACAATTTTTCATCATAGTCAACTACTTTTGCTGTTTTTCTATATGAAAACACTTTCAAACCCAATAATTATAAATTATTAGGGCCCGTTTTTACGGCCAAATGTGTCCGTTTAAAATCGCTAAGATTGAAGCCTCATCATAAAGAGCATCAACGCCTAATTGATAGTCTGGAGTAATGCCTGCTTCATTGTTTGTATAAACGTATGGATCAAGTTCAGTTCCACTACCTGAACGTATACCGTTCATTGAGTTACTACTCATAGTAAATGCGGTTCCGTTTGGTAATAAAATTGGAGTAATTGAACTAGTTCCTCCACCTGTTCTAATACCCAAGATGGGTCCCAAATTATTTTCATTAAAGATTGTTGCCATACTATTACCAGCACTAAATGATACTCCCGATACTAGTAAAGACCATTTTAGTGGACCATAATTTGGAACATTAACAATTTTAATATATGATGATGACTTAGAACCTGTATCAGCAGTAATACTAGTTGTTCTAAATGGCTCAGATGTAATAAATCCAACAACTCTATATAAGGCTCCTATGTTTCCGCCAGTATTATAAGTAATATCTAATGTCACGTGTGTTAATGCTGGACTTTCAGCAGTCATCTTATCTAATGTGAATTCTAAGTATACTGCGCTATCGCCATTGATTAATCCGCTAACATTAGTAGCATTTACTGGCCATTCTATACTATAAGTTTCTGGTAAATGGTCAGCAATACCAATATAAAATACTTCAAACTCTGCATCATAATTAGCAACAACCATATAATCAATTCCGCCAATATTCTTAGTAAAATATCCTACTGGTCTAGCACCTGATGCTTGGAATACATAAGTATAACCTGCTGCTTCAAGTAACGCTTTATAATCGTTAAAATATGTTTCAGCCGCACCTTTAATAATTACTTCTACTTGATCATTTTCTTGATCACCGGTATTGTAGAAGAAAAACTTCGTTCCAGTAGCTGCAGGAACTAATGTTTCTTGTGTGTTCATAATATATTGAACGATTGTGTTATCGAAAGTTATACTTTCATAAAGGTCTCTAGTTCTAAAACTATCTAAAGTAATAACTCCGTGAGTTTTTTCTGTATTTAAGAACCAATAATTTGGTCTGGCAGCAGTTGATCCCCACTTAGAACTAATCGCATCTTCAACTGGCCATAATGAGTTTTGATACCAACCACCAACTTTTGGTCCAAAGTCGTTGATTTTTGTAATAACTTGTCCGGCATATCCAACTTCATTGTAGTATGATGGATAACCATAGCTTGTATGAAGTTCATCAATTGATTTATGAAGTAATTGTCCTAAAGCTCCATCAAAAATCTTTGGTTCAGTACTTAAGAAAATTGATGATTTTTCAAATAATAAATCATAGAATGTAGCAATTCCGTAGTATTCTTTCAAACCATAGAAGTGGTCCATAAAGAATGCTAGTGTATTGAAGTTATTTACTACTAAATCAGGTGAAAATTGAGTTCCTCTTAATGAAGTATCCATCATAGCGTTATATTCATCTGATCCTTCATCTGGTAATGCATAAATACCAACTAATTTATCGCCATTATAAAATACGTTATAGTAACTTGAACCAGCGAATAATTGGTTAACAAGGCTAAATGGTAGTAAAATTTCACCAGCTTTATCGACAATTTGTAAATTATATTTACCTAAATCATAAACTAAACCCGTTTCTGGTGATTCATAGCTATATCCCGGATAAGTTTCATCCATATATTCAATGTTTCTACCATAGTTAGTTTCAGTTGAATAAGCATATGCCCAGTAAAAACCAGGGTCACGTGTTGTAATTGTTTGATTAACTGAATCAATAACTGTAGTTAATTCATATGTATGATTTTCTTCTTCTACAAAGTATGGGTAATAGATAGTTAATATTCCTGCTTCATAAGTAAATTGCATAATCGATAACATTTCAGGATCAACAAATCCTTCAATTAATCTTAAGAAGTTTTCTGGATTAACATATGGTACTGTACCGCCTTCTTCAAACCATAAATCAAGAGTGCCTGGTAAAATGTCATATTCAGTAGTTAAGTTAGTAAACTCAACTGCTCTTGAGTTTGTTAATACAACAGGTTGGGCTGCTTTTAACTGAACGTTAAATTCACGTTTAACTCTAGTTGTACCTGATCTAAATGTAGCTGAAACAGATACTACTGTTGGGTCAGTTCCTTCAAGTAATGGTAAAACAACACCTGAATTTGATATGTAAGGTGAATTCATGTTCCAAACGATACGTGAACCGTGAATTGGTCCGTAAGTCGGTACATTTAACTCCATGTCACTTACTACAAAACTTGCTAGAACTGCTTGATAATCTTCTTCAATTTGCTGTTCAGGAGTTAATTCTATCCAATTTGCTGTTAATGTTAAGTTATCAGTAATTGGTGATGCAAAATCAAATTCTGTTCCATCTTCTTTCGCCCAGAAATTAAATCCAGATCCTGGTTTGTGTGGAGTTTCTGGTTGCGTAACTACACCATTAAATAAAACTACTACTGGTGCAATTTCTGGACCTCCTTGTGAATCAAATGTAACTGTATATTCATTTACAGTCCAAGAAGCTTTTAAAGTGATATTAGAGGTAATTGGTGTTTGAAAATCAAATTCAAATTCTTCTTCTAAAAACCAGAATGAAAATTCGTGTCCAGCTTTAGTTGGATTAGCTGGTTTAGTAAGTTTGCTATCTTTGTCTACTTTAACTGAAGGAATTTCACTTCCACCTAAAGTATCAAAAGTTACAGTAAACTGTTCAGTTTCAACTATTGGCTCTGGTTGTGGTGTTGGTTTTTCATTACATGCGATTAAACCAACACTTGTTATTACTAGTGCTAGTAACACTAATAGTCTTTTAATAACCTTTTTCATAAATATCGCTCCCTTTCTAGGAATTTAATAACCTTAATTTTTATTACAAATAGGTTTTGTATATTATTTTATAATATTATTCTTGTTTTTCAAAATCTTTACACTTCTTGATTTAAATAATTTACAACTTCTAAAACATTTTTTGAGGCTTTCGCTGGGTGCCAAATTTTTTCAACTACACCTTTTTCATCAATAATAAAGGTTGAGCGAATAATTCCTTTCGTTTTTTTACCAAATGAAGTTTTTTCTCCGTACGCACCAAAATAAATTGAAATGGTATGATCTTCATCACTTAATAAGATAAATGGTAAATTAAATTTACTTGAAAACTTTTCATGGCTCTTAGCCCCATCAGGACTAATGCCATATAAAACTACATTTTTATTATTAATTTCGTGGTAATTATCTCTAAAATCACAAGCTTGTTTAGTACATCCAGGAGTGTTATCTTTTGGATAAAAATATACTACTATTTTTTTACCTAAATGTTCACTTAAAGTGTGTGCATTACCATTTGAATCTAATAATTTGAAATCTTTAATTTTTTCTCCTACTTTTAACATAATATCTCCCCCTTTTATGTTAATTTATTACACCTTAATAATGCTTTTTTACTTTAATAAATAAAAAATGAGCAGCGCCCATTTTTAACACTACAGCCATCTTATATTTAAGACGCTTATTTTGCATTAAATTTAGTAAACCCGTGTAGCTAATAAATGCTACACGAGTTACTAATATTAAAGTTTAATTATTTCTCTTCTTCTAATGAGTAATCCATCGCTTCATAACGCTTATACATTGCCCAACGACGCTTCGCATCTTTTAAGTTTTGTTCAAGAAGTGATTGAGCGTTTTCTGGGTTGATATTTACTAATTGAGCATAACGATTTTCAGTCATTAAATGATCGTGATATAAATCCCATTTAGGTCTTCTTGGGGCATCAATCTTAAATGGATTTTTTCCTTCAGCTTCTAATCTCGGATCATAGCGGAATGTTGGCCAATATCCGCAATCAGTGGCTAATTTAGCTTGAGTTGCCGAATTAGTTAATCCACCTTTAATACCGTGTTCAATACATGGTGAATAAGCTAGAATTAATGATGGTCCTGGGTAGCTTTCTGCTTCTTTTAACGCTCTAATTACTTGAGCAGGTGATGAACCGTGAGAAATTTGAGCTACATATACGTGACCATAACTCATTGCGATTGCCGCTAAGTCTTTCTTCTTAGTTGCTTTACCTGTTGCAGCAAATTTAGCAATTGAACCTGTTGGAGCAGCTTTAGAAGCTTGACCACCAGTGTTTGAATAAACTTCAGTATCTAATACTAAAATATTAACATCTTCATAGTTAGCGATAACGTGATCGATTCCACCGTAACCGATATCATATGCCCATCCGTCTCCACCAAAGATCCATTGCGAAACTTTCACGAAATAATCTTTAAGTTCTAACATTTCTTTAGCGAATGGTTTTTGAACTTTTTCAAGTTCTAATACGATTTGTGGTGATAATTCTCTTGTACGTTCGCCATTATTTTTATTTTCTTGCCAGTCAACTAATAATTCTTTTAGTTTAGCTGGCACTTCATTTAAGTGAGCTTCTACTAAAGTCTCTAAACGAGCGCGCATAGTATCATAAGCTACTTTCATACCAAATCCAAATTCAGCATTATCTTCGAATAATGAATTCGCCCAAGCTGGACCGTGTCCAGATTCATTTGTTGTATATGGTGTTCCTGGGAATGATCCACCATAAATCGATGTACAACCTGTTGCGTTAGCGATAATCATTCTATCTCCGAATAATTGTGTTACTGCCTTAATATATGGTGTTTCACCACACCCAGCACATGCACCACTAAATTCAAATAATGGTTGACGGAACATTGCATTTTTCATGTTGTCTGATCCCAAATCTTTATAAGTAACATTGTTGAAGAAATGATCAGCTTGTTGTTGTTTGCCAGCTGCTAATTCATCTCCAATTGGTACCATTTCTAATGATTTATTTGGTTTAGTTGGACATACCTCAACGCAGACACCACAACCAGTACAATCAAGTGTTGAGATTTGAATTGAGAATAATTTTCCTTGCATATCTCTACCTTGAGCTGGTTTAGTAAGTGAGCATTCTGGTAAGTCTTTTTGTTCGTTTTCATCAACAATAAATGATCTAATAACTGCATGTGGACATGCGAACACACAGGCATTACATTGAATACATGTTTCTGGTTTCCATTGAGGAACAAAGTTAGCGATGCCTCTCTTTTCATATGCAGTAGATCCAGCTTCCATATGAGCATCTTGGTAATCCATAAATGCTGAAACAGGTAGTGAATCTCCTTCGATTGCATTAACGATATCAGCTAAATTCTTAACGAATGCTGGACGATTATCATCTTTTTTAGGAGCGTCATCTTTTAATGCTTTCCACTCAGGTTTAACCTCAACTTTAGTTAATAAGTCTCCGCCTGCGTCAATCGCTTTGTAGTTTAATTCAACTACTTCCATACCACGACGACCATAAGTTTCAAGGGCCGCTTCTTTCATTAATTTATTAGCCTTTTCAAATGGCATTAATTGCTCATTTAATTTAAAGAAGGCTGATTGCATAATTGTATTAATTCTTCTATCTAATCCAATTTCATAAGCTACTTTGTTAGCGTCAACAACGTAGAACTTAGCTTCTTTTTCAGCTAGTTGACGTTTAACTTTATTTGGTAAAAACGCTTCAAGTTCAGCACCAGTATGTGCTGTATTAAGTAAGAATGTTCCGCCTTTTCTTAAACCTTTTAACATATCATATTTAAATAAATATGTATCTGTTGAACAAGAAATAAAGTGTGGTTCGTTTACTAAGTAAGTTGATTTAATTGGTTCAGGACTAAATCTAACATGCATTCTAGTAACGCCGCCAGCTTTCTTAGAGTCATATGATGCATATGTTTGTGAGTAAAGAGTGGTATTATCACCAATAATCTTACCAATATTCTTAGTTGCTCCAACTGTACCATCAGAACCTAAACCGAAGAATAATAATTCACTAGTTGAAGGATGAGTAACTTCTACTTCATTAACTGGATCTAATGATGAATGAGATACGTCATCTTTAATACCAATTGTGAATTGATTCTTTTGTTCACCGCGTAAGTTTTTAAATACTGCAGCGATTAATGCTGGAGTTGTATCTTTAGAAGATAGTCCGTAAACACCACCAATAATTACTGGTTGAACTTTTTCTTCATAGTAAATTGATTTAACATCTAAGTATAGTGGTTCACCAACTGAACCTGGTTCAATAGTTCTATCTAATACTGCAATACGTTCAACAGTTTTAGGCATAGCTTTCATGAAATATTTTTTACTAAATGGACGATAAAGATGAACTGATAAAATACCTACTTTTTCTCCATTTTCAACTAATTTTTGAATTAGTTCTTTTGCAGTATCTACAACTGAACCCATTGCAATAATTACATCAGTTGCTTCTGGATGACCATAGTATACAAATGGAGCATAATTACGTCCCGTTGCTTTAGAAATTTCTTTCATATAATTTGCTACAACATCATCAACACCATTGTATTTTTGAACAGTCGCAATTCTTGATTGGAAATATACGTCATCAGATTGAGCTGATCCTCTTGTTACAGGACGATTAGGTGAAAGACCTAATTTTCTAAATTCAGCTACTGCATCTCGATCAAGTAATTTATCGAATACTTCATAATCAATTACTTCAATAGTATTAGATTCATGAGACGTTCTAAATCCGTCAAAGAAATGAATAAATGGAACACGTGATTTAATTGCTGCTAAATGAGCAACTCCCGCTAAATCCATAACTTCTTGAACTGAGTTAGAAGCTAACATTGCAAATCCAGTTTGTCTAGCCGCCATTACGTCTTGGTGGTCACCAAAGATTGATAATGCTTGTGCAGCAATACTTCTTGCAGCGACATGGATTACTCCTGGTAATCCTTGTCCAGCAATCTTATACATATTAGGAATTTTCAATAATAAACCTTGAGATGCTGTAAATGTAGTAGTTAATACTCCCATTTGAAGTGATCCGTGAACTGTACCTGCAGCTCCCGCTTCACTTTGCATTTCAACTACTTTAACTGGTACACCAAATAAGTTTTTGTCTCCTCTAGCTGCCCACGTTTCAATGTACTCAGCCATTGGTGAAGATGGTGTAATTGGGTAAATCGCTGCAACTTCACTAAATGCATATGCGCAATATGCCGCTGCTTCGTTACCATTCATCGCTTTAATAACTTTTTTTGTCATCTTTTTTCCTCCCTTAGGTTTTTTATAACACCTTTTTTAATTAAAATGTTTTACCACATCATTTTTATTATATCATTTTACTTTAATATTATTCAATAATATTATTGATATAATTTTTATAAATAAGAAGCTATTTTTAAAAGTTTGTCCTTTTCAAATCCGATTATAATGCATAAAAAAAGAAATAGCTTTATGAATAAGCATATTTCTCTTTTCTCTATTTATATTTATTATTTTTAATCTTTAGTGGTTATCGTGATGATGGACCGCCTTTTTCTTAAATTTATATAAATTTAATCTAAGTGCATTAAAGACGACTAACAAACTAGAAATTACATGCAAGAAGCCCGCAAGTAATGGGCTTGCAATATTGAAGGCCGCAAGCGGAATCATTACCAAATTATATAAGAAAGCCCACATTAAGTTTTGCCAAATATTAATAGTTGTTTTTTTAGATAAGTCAATCGCCATTAATACAGTACTTAAGTCTTTATCTAACATTACTACATCCGCTGTATCATTTGCAATATCTGAGGCATTACTTACTGAGAAACTAACATCAGCTTGTTTTAAGGCAGGTGCATCATTAATACCATCTCCAACAAAAGCAACCGTCTTATGCTTTCGTTGAAGTTCTCTAATAATTAAAGCTTTTTCATTAGGTAAAACTTCACTATAGTAATTTTCAATGCCAACTATATTTGCTATGTATTTAGCCGTATTTTCATTATCACCAGTAATTAGATACGGAATAATATTTAATTTTTTTAGTTCTTTAATGAGTTCAATACTTTCTTCTTTTAACTGATCTTCTAATACCGTCATATTGACAATATTACCGTTAATAGTAGTAAAGATAACTACTTTACCGTCTTTAGTAAATTTATCGTATTCTTTTTCATAGATATTTTTAATATTCTGTTCTTCTAATAAATTTAATGATCCAACTAAAATAATATCATCTTCATATTTACCTTTAATTCCTTTTCCATCAATAATTTTGTAATCAGTTATTTTTAAAGGAATAATAGTTTCATTAAATTTATTGATCGATATACCTATTGGATGATTAGAGTGAATTTCTAATCCTTTGGTATATGATAAATATTTTAAATCGCCTATATATTCAGTTACTACTAATTCACCCTTAGTAAGAGTCCCAGTTTTATCAAAAGCAATTGCGTCAATTTTATTAGCTAACTCAAAAAATTCTCCACCTTTATATAAAATCTTATTTTTAAAAGCGAGACCACTAGCAACTGCAATTGAAGTTGGAGTTGCAAGCCCTAAAGCACAAGGGCATGATACAACTAAAATGGCAATCATTACTTCAAATGATGTATCTAATTCTTCGCCTAAAATAAATTTATATGTCATAAAAACTAATAGAGCAATTATTAAAATCGCTATAACAAAATATTTAGCGATAACGTCAACAGCCTTTTGGAATTTAGGCTTAATTAACGATGTTTCTTCCACAGTATTAATAATGTTTGCAAGTACAGTATCACTTCCAACCGCACTTACTTTTATAACAATTGTATTAGATAAGTTAGTGGTAGCTCCAATTACTTTACTTCCAACTTCTTGGAATTTAGGAATTGATTCTCCAGTAATTACTGAATCATCAACGTAACTTGATCCCGAGATTATTTCGCCGTCTAATGCGATTCTCTCGCCAGCAAGCACCTTAATATAATCCCCAACATTTACCTCTTCTAAAGAAACTATTTTCTCTTCATTACCATTAATTAATCTAACTTCATCAACTGTTAAAGACATCAACGCTTTTAATGTATCTGTTGTTCTTGATTTTGAGATGTGTTCTAAATATTCTCCAATCGTTACCATCCAAATTAACATCCCGCTTGTTTCAAAGAACAAGTGCTGCGAATTATTAAATATCGTTAAATAAACACTATAGAAAAATGCAACAGATGTTCCTAAAACAATTAAAACATCCATACCTGGATTTTTATTTTTAAGTTGATAGAAAGTATTTTTATAAAAGCGATATCCAATTATAAATTGAATAATAGCGGCAAATCCCATTTGGAAATAACCATTTAGCATAATATCAGGAACAATATTTAACCCAAAATGGTGAAACATTGTATAAGCTAAAGGTAATACTAAGATTGTCGCAATAATTAATCTTATCTTTTCTCTTTTTCTTTCCTTAGCTTCATCGTGACCAATAGTTACAGCTGGAAAGCCTATTTCTTTAAGTTGAGTTTCTAATATTTTCGCTTCTTCTTCCTTATGATGAAAAATAACCTTTTTTTGGTTAACGTTTACTTTTGCATCAATATTTAATTTTTTAAAGTGTTCTTCAATTGCCCTTGCGCATGTTGGGCAATTGATATTTGGTACCTTAAGCGTAGTTTTCATAATTCAATTATAGCAAGTATTTATAATTATTACAAATATTATAAGTAAGTGTATAAAAAAGCCTGGATATGTAATCCAGGCTAATTATTTTATATTATTTATCTTGGTTTTCTTTTGGTTCTTCTTTATTTTTTCTGAAGCGAGATTTAATCTTATCTCTAAAGACTATACCTAATACTATACCTCCTACCGGTATAATAACGATACCGAATGGAATTAAGGTAACGATGGCTTGTAAAATAAATTTTAAAATACTTACAACAGCTTCCCAACCACCTTTAAAACTATTTGATAAGGTCTTGCCATAAGTTGGTGGTGTTGGACTTGCTTTTTCACCGTATAAATATACTTTAACTGTACTAAATTGTACAAGTTGATCATAGACTAATATTTGACGTTCAATTTTATCTAATTCATATTGTTTCTTTTCAATTTCTCTGTCAATTTCCATTAATGTATTGATATTAGTTTCGCCTTGTTTATATCATTCTAGTTTAGTAATTGTGGCTTGAAGGGCTTGCTTTTTAACTTGTACATCGGCATAATCTAATGATACATCTTCTGATTCTAAATTAAACGAAGTTGTTTCATAATCATTTTTAAGTGAATTTATAAAAGCGTTTAATCTAGTGTTTTTGATTCTTAAAGTAATATAGTTACTATTATCAGTTAAATTTTCTTTTTCAACCCAATCTTCAGTTGAATCTAATTTAGCTTTAATCTCATTGGTTGTTCCAATTAAGTCTTTTGTCTTAATTCTAATATCGACAGTATAAATAATTTTTCTTGTTGGGTCTGTTAAGATTAAACCTTGTTCAGTAGTACCAGAACCACCATTACCACTATCGGGAACGCGGCCATCTGGTGCACTACAACCGGCAAATGCAAAAATACTTATAATTAGTAATAATAAAAGTGTTAGTTTTTTCTTCATGTCTATACACTCCCTTCTTGTATGTATATTAAATCATAAGGTTTTTTATAATAGGTATCCCAATTGATAGTTTCAAATTGTTATTTAATAAAAAAGTGTGACGATAAATCATCACACTTTCTAATTATTATTAAATTATCTCCATTTCTTTTGAAGTCTAGATAAACTTTCTTCTAAATCTTCTTGTTCTGGAGAAACTGGTTCACGATCATAATGATATGATTTTTCGTTTAAAATACCAGTACCGGCAGGGATTAATCCACCGATAATTACGTTTTCTTTTAATCCGTGAAGTTCATCAACTTTTCCTCTAATTGCGGCATCAGCTAAAATTCTTGTTGTTTCTTGGAATGATGCAGCTGATAAGAATGAATCGCTTCTTAGAGAGGCTCTTGTAATACCTAATAGAATCGGACGACCAACTGCTGGACGTTTTCCTTCTTTTAAGGCTTGTAAGTTAGCAGCCTTAAATTCGTGGATTGAAACTTCTAATCCTGGAAGTAATTCAGTATCGCCTTCAGTAACAACTAAAATTCTTCTAGTCATTTGACGCACGATTAATTCAATATGTTTATCGTTAATACCTACGTCTTGTTTGCGGTATACTTTTTGAACTTCTTCTAAAATATATTTTTGAGCCGCTTCAACTGAAACAACTCTTAATAATTCTTTAGGATTAATTGATCCGTGAGTTAATTTAGTTCCTGGCATTACTTCGTCTTTTGCTTTAACTAGTAATTCTACGTTTGGATCTACCGTGTATTGATGTTCAATACCTCTAAAGTCAGTAATCGTAACTGTTTGAATACCGTTTTTAGCGTTAGTATGAACGGATTTAACTTTACCGCGATATTCACTAATTACCGCGCGTCCTTTTGGATTTCTCGCTTCAAATAATTCTTGAACTCTTGGAAGACCGGCTGTAATATCCGAACCAGAGGCAACCCCACCAGTGTGGAATGTACGCATCGTTAACTGTGTACCTGGTTCACCAATTGATTGTGCAGCAATAACTCCAACTGCTTCTCCAACTTCAACTGGTTTGTTAGTAGCTAAGTTTAAGCCGTAGCATTTCGCACATACTCCGTTTTGAGCGTCACATGTTAAGTTAGATCTAATTTCTACCTTAGTAACTCCCGCACGAACGATTTCATGGGCGATATCTTCAGTAATTAAATCATTACGATGATACATTACTTTCTTAGTAGTTGGATTAATAACATCTCTTGCTAAATAGCGTCCAGTAATTCTTGTATGAAGGTCAACTTTCATATTGTGGTCGCCGTCAACTACAATTTCTTCTTGAACGACACCTTTTTCAGTACCGCAATCTTCAGTAACAATAATTACGTCTTGTGCTACGTCAACAAGCCTTCTTGTTAAATAGCCTGACTCAGCCGTTTTTAACGCTGTGTCAGTTGATCCTTTTCTCGCTCCGTGAGTCGAGATAAAGAACTCTGATACGGTTAATCCTTCTCTAAATGAAGCTTGAACTGGAACTTCAATTGTTTCACCTTTCGGGTTATTCATCAGTCCTCTCATACCGATTAACTGAACGAAGTTTTCGATACTACCTCTAGCGCGAGAGTCACTCATCATAAATAAGTTATTCTTATGATCTAATGAGTTAATAACGCCTTTTTTAATTTCGTCTAACGCGTTTTTCCAAACCGCGATAACTAATCTCTTACGTTCATTATCAGTTAACATACCTAAGTTGTATTGTCCGAAGATTTCGTCAACTTCACGGTTAGATTCAGCTAGAATATCTTGCTTTTTAGCATATACGTTCATATCGGCAATTGATACGGTAATACCAGAAATAGTTGAGTATTTAAATCCTAAGTCTTTTAAGTCGTCTAACATTTTAGATGTTTCAGTAATTTCATAGAGTTTAAATACTTGTCCAATAATTTGTGATAAGAATCCTTTTTTAAATGGACTTGGTAAATCTTCTCTAGTTTGATTTTTAAAGTAATATTTAGGATTTTCCCCTTTAGGTAAGAAATACTTATCTGGAGTTTTTTCTAATAAGTTTTCATTACTTGGTTCATTTAAATAAGGGAAACTTTCTGGTAAAATTTGGTTAAAGATCATTTTGCCAATAGTAGTAATTAAATATTTATCTTGTTGTTCCTCTGTGAAGTTTTTATCGATTGCTGTTGGCTTAATTAAAATTCTAGTGTGATAGCCAATTTCTTTATTATGAAGAGCGATATTTGCTTCTTCAAATGAAGAGAAAAATCTTCCTTCATTACGGTTAATATGAGTTGATTCATCTGTCGGGTCATAGATATCTTCCATTGTTAAATAGTAGTTACCTAAAACCATGTCTTGAGCCGGTGTAACAACTGGCTTACCGTCTTTTGGCGCTAGAATGTTATTTGAAGCTAGCATTAGAAGTCTTGCTTCTGTTTGTGCTTCTGGTGATAATGGTACGTGTACCGCCATTTGGTCACCGTCGAAGTCAGCGTTAAACGCAGGAGTAACAAGTGGGTGTAAGCGGACAGCTTTACCATCAATTAATTTAGGTTCGAAAGCTTGAATCCCTAAACGGTGTAATGTTGGGGCACGGTTTAGTAAAACTGGATGCTCTTGTACCACAGTTTCTAATGCTTGCCATACATCATCATCTAAGCGTTCGTATTTTCTATTAGCTTCACCACGGTTAATTTCGTAGTTTTTAATTAATTCTCTTAAAACGAATGGCTTAAATAAAATAATTGCCATTTCTCTTGGAATACCAGCTTGATACATTTTTAAGTCTGGTCCAACAATAATTACTGAACGACCTGAGTAGTCAACACGTTTTCCAAGTAAATTTTGACGGAAACGACCTTGTTTACCTCTTAGTAAATCAGATAATGATTTTAAAGGACGGTCACGTCCCATTGCGGCACGTCTACCACCGCGTGAGTTATCAAATAATGCGTCTACCGCTACTTGTAACATACGCATTTCGTTTTTAATAACTAAACGAGGTGCGTTTTCTTCTTTTTCTTTTTTAAGTCTTGCGTTACGGTTAATAATACGGCGATATAAATCGTTTAAATCAGTAGTTGCAAATCTACCACCGTCAAGTTGAACCATTGGACGAAGATCAGGTGGAATAACTGGAATAACATCCATTACCATCCACTCTGGTTTATTATCAGAGTTATTGAAAGCTTCTAAAACTTCTAAACGTCGAATCATTCTTTCGCGTTTTTGTTTAGTTGAAGTTTTGAATTTTTGTCTTAAAACTCTAATTTCTTTTTCTAAATCTAATTCGGTTAAAAGTGTTTTTACTGCTTCAGCTCCAGTTTGAGCTTCAAAACGACGACCAAATTGTTCAAGTAACATAAAGTATCCTTGTTCAGTTAGTACGTCTTTTTTCTTAAGTTGAGGTACTGATCCTGGGTCAATTACGATATAAGAAGAGTAATAAACAACTTCTTCTAAAGCTTTGGCTTTAATTCCTAGTAAAATAGCTAGGCGTGATGGTGAATTTTTTAAATACCAAGTATGAACTACAGGAGCTTCTAACTCAATGTGTCCCATTCTTTCTCTTCTTACTAAAGAGTCAGTAATTTCAACTCCACATTTTGGACAAATTTGTCCGTGGTTAGAAACTTGTTTTTTACCACAACGGCATTGGTGTGATTTAGTAGGCCCAAAAATTCTTTCGCAGAATAACCCACCTTCTTCTGGCTTAGCTGTGCGGTAGTTAATTGTTTCGTGGTTTAAAACTTCACCGTATGACCATGCGCGAATTTCATCTGGAGAAGCAAGTCTAATTTTGAAATGGTTATAAGTTCTTGAACCATATCCTTTTCTAGTTCTTTTTACTTCTTTTTGAATTCTTTTTTCAATATTAATATCTTCAACATCTTGTTGACTTCTTAATAGTTCAGCATGTTCATCAAAATCAGCTTCAGTTAATTCATCAACTCCGTAAAATGCATAAACATTATTAATTTCACCTAATTCAAATTCATCGTTTCTAAATAAACGATATAAATTTGAACGATTAGCTGTTAGTAAATCTAGTGTTGTATTGATGTTGGCATCAACTAACACTTTTGTTACATCATCAGTTAATTTTAAATCCTTTAAGTTTGAAGGTAAGCCATACTTTAATAATAACTTTTTAATTTCATCGGCAACTTCATCGTTTAAAGTTCCTAAAATAGTTTTAAAGTTATCAATATCGTAAGTATTAGCGTCTTCTAGAGTCATAATTCCGGTTAAAAATAACGCTTGTTTGGCTTCATCGCTAACTTTTAATTGAGATACTTTTAATTTTAAATCAACGTTCATTAACGGAACCCTCCTCTAAATCTTTGGTCAGGTCTAACTAGTGATTTAACTGCATCGTTTTCTCCTGTTTCAGAGTTAATTAACTCAACATATAAACCTAAGGCTTGAAGTTCGTGAGTTAATACTCTAAATGATTCAGGAAGTGACGCTTTTGGTATTTCTCTACCATAAGTAATTGCACTATAAACCTTGTTACGTCCAGTCATATCATCAGATTTAACTGTTAATAACTCTTGTAGTGTATGTGCGGCACCGTATGCATATAATGCCCACACTTCCATCTCACCAAAACGTTGACCTCCGTTTTGAGCTTTACCACCCATTGGTTGTTGGGTAACTAAAGTATATGGTCCAACGTTTCTAGCGTGTAATTTATCATCAACCATGTGTGATAACTTAATCATATACATTACGCCAACTGAAATCGGGTTAGCATATGGTTCACCAGTTCTACCATCGTATAAGATCATCTTGCCATCAGGAGATACTCCTCCTTCTTTCATAATGTTAGCAAGTTCTGTATCGTTTACTCCGTCGAAAACTGGAGCCGCAATTTTAACGTTTAAGTTTTTCGCAGCTTGGCCTAAGTGGATTTCTAGAATTTGTCCAATATTCATTCTTGATGGAACCCCTAGTGGATTTAACATGATATCAATTGGTGTACCATCTGCCATATATGGCATATCTTCTCTTGGTAAAATCTTAGAAATAACACCTTTATTTCCGTGTCTTCCTGCCATTTTATCTCCTTCAGAGATTTTACGTTTCTTGGCAACGAAAACTTTAATTTGTTCGTTAACTCCTGTTGGAAGAGTAATTCCTTCAGGTAAGTTTTTCTTCCCTTTTTTGAAGTGAAGAACTTTTTGAACAACACCGCCACCACCGTGTTGAACTTTTAATGATGTATCACGATATTCACGTGATTTTTCACCAATAATCGCTTGAATTAATTTTTCAGCTGGTTGTGGGTCGCTTGATCCTTTTGGAGTAATTTTACCAACTAAAATATCTCCTTCTTTAACTTCAGAACCAACGATAACAATTCCGTTTTCGTCTAAGTTCCTTACCGCTTCCGCACTAACAAACGGAATTTCACGAGTAATTTCTTCTTTTCCTTGTCCGGCTTTTAATTCGCGGTTAAAGATTTCATATTCTTCGATATGTACTGAAGTATAAACGTCATGTTTAACTAAATCTTCACACATAATAATCGCGTCTTCATAGTTATAGCCTTCCCACATCATGAATGCTACCGTTACGTTTCTACCTAACGCTAATTCACCTTTATCAGTTGATGGACCATCAGCGATAACTTCTCCAGCGTCAACCCAATCACCATAAGAAACTAATGGTGTTTGAATAATACATGTATTTTGGTTTGAGCGGTCAAATTTAATTAATTCGTAAATACCTTCAGTTGTTAAGTTGTTTTCAGATAATTTTAATGCATTTTCAAATGTGAATTCTTTACCAAAATCAAATAAAACTTCTCCGTCATATTCAACTCTTTGGAAAGGCATTTCAGTAATTTTAATAACATTTGAATCAACATATGTAACAAATCCGCCAGTTTGACAAATAACTGTCGCACCTGAGTCTTTAGCGGCACGATATTCAACACCAGTACCTACAATTGGTGATTCTGGCGTCATTAGTGGAACAGCTTGACGTTGCATGTTCGCACCCATTAGGGCACGTGATGCTTCGTCGTGCTCTAAAAACGGAATTGTTGCAGTTGCTACTGAAACAATTTGTTTTGGTGAAACGTCCATATATGATACTTGAGAGGCATCAACGATAGTTGTTTCTCCGTTTAATCTACCAACAACTCTGTCTTCTAAGAAAAATCCGTTTTCATCAAGTGGAGTTGCGGCTGATGCGATAAATTCTCTTTCTTCTTCACTTGCAGTTAAGAAGACATATTCATCAGTAACTCTTGGAATTACTTCACCATTTTTAATACCACTACGATCAACTACTAAGTAAGGAGTTTGAATAAATCCGTATTGGTCAACTTTACTATATGAAGCAAGAGATGAAATTAACCCAATTGATTGACCTTCTGGTGTTTCAATCGGACAAATTCTACCATAGTGAGAGTTGTGAACGTCACGAACTTCAATACCAGCACGGTCTCTTGATAAACCACCAACACCTAGCGCTGATACTCTTCTTTTTTGGGTTAACTCAGCAAGTGGGTTAATTTGGTCCATGAATTGTGATAATTGTGATGAACCAAAGAATGAGTTAATTGCACTTGAAAGTGGAGTTGTATTAATAATTGACGAAATAGTTGCATCATTGAATGTTGTTGTTGACATTCTGTCTTTAATATTTTTTTCTGTTCTTGCAAGTCCAACTCTAAATTGGTTTTGTAATAACTCACCAATTAAACGTAAGCGTCTATTTCCTAAGTGGTCAATATCATCTGTAGTTCCTAAACCTTCAAATAAGTTTAAGTAATAGCTAATTCCTGCTGCAATATCAGAAACAGTAATGTGTTCTTTTGTTTCAAGTGGATCATTACCTAAAACTTTAACTACTGTTGATTTATTAGTTTGAGGATTCTTATGGATAACTTCCATATACTCAACTACGACACCTTCACGATTCTTTTGAACTTCATATGGATCTTGAAGTAAGAAATATTTAACAACTTTATCATCTAAAGCTGATCTATTTTTTCTAAGTAGATTAATTAATTCTTCGTCTACTACAGTATTTTTGCTTGCTAAAATTTCACCTGTGCGATTATTAATAATATTTGATTTTGTATATAAAACTTCACCAGTTTCAACATCAAATTCTGCGAAAATATCTTCAACCGGATCATTTTGAAGTGAATCTTCAACTGAAATAATTTCTTTTCTGAAAATATGTCGATGTTCTTTTAGTTTTTTCACTAAATCAAAATCGATAAACGTTTCTTTCGGAATTACTTCGCCAGTAGGTAGAGTAATTTCGTTAGATGTATAATTACCAACGATTCTTTCAAATAAACTTAACTTAGTGTTATATTTGAAACGTCCAACTGATGCAAGGTCATATCTTCTACGGTCAAAAAGACGAGAACGGATGTATTCTTTTGCAGCATTTGCTGGAACACTTTCGCCTTGTCTTAGTTTTGCATATAATTCAACAACAGCTTCATCAGAGTTTTTAGTATCATCTTTTTCTAAAGTTTCATTAAGTAAAGCTTTTGAATAATACTTAGTGATGTCTTTAGGGTTATTGAATCCTAAAACTTTGATTAAAGTTGTTAAAAAGATTTTCTTTGAACGGTCTAATTTACCGTAAAATAAATTTTTAGAACCTAATTCAAATTCAACCCATGCCCCCCTAGTAGGAATAATTTGACCAGAATATTTAGGTGTGTGTAACCTTAAATCTGGTTCTGCAGTAAAATATACTCCTGCTGAACGGATGATTTGAGAAACAATAACTCTTTCAGCACCGTTAATGATAAAAGTACCGGTTGGAGTCATATAAGGAAGTTCAGCTAAACGAACTTGAGCTTCTCTAATTTCTCCAGTGACGGCATTTTCTAATTTAACGTTAGCAAATAATTGTCTGGTATAACTGACGTCATACATTTTTGCTTGGCTGATTGAATGTTTAGGTTTTTCTAGATAATAATCAACAAAATATAATTTTAAGTCACCATTGTGTCCTTCAATTGGTGATACATCTTGTAATAATTCTCCAATAAATTCATCAACAAATTGCTTAAAGGAACTTGTTTGAATTTCAATTAAGTTAGGCAAGTCGATATCATATAACATCTTCGAATAGTTACGACGCGACGCTCTTTTACCGTAAGAAACGGTTTTATATCCCATATTATTCACTCCTAACTGATTTTGGGTTAATATATTATACATATATTAGGTCAATTTTCAAAAATAATTGCACATTATATAATGATAGCATAGTTGACTTTATAAGTCAACCAAAATTAGTATGCTTCAAACTTGATTTTCGGTCTTAATTTTCTAACTTTAACCGATTTATATATGCGATACCCCTTTTTTTGGTAAATAGTTTCAACATTACCAAAGATTTCTTCAAGTTTTTTCTTAGTTGATTCAGCACCTTGTTTAGTTCTAATAACAATCCATAATTCGCCGTCTTCTGATAAATTTTTATACGCGTCTTTATACAGCTTAAAAATTACGTCTTTACCAGCGCGAATTGGTGGATTAGAAAATATTACATCAGCTTTTACTTTCACATTAGAAAATAAATCTGATTCAAATGCTTGAACATTTACGTTATTTTTAACCGCGTTACGCTTAGCAAGTTCAACCGCTCGTTTATTAATATCATACGCATAAATGGCTTTATTAGGGTATTTTCTGGCAAGTGCTACCCCAATAACACCGTAGCCGCATCCCATATCAATAACCGTTTTGTGACTTTCTTTAATTGAAGCTTGCTCAATCAAAATTTTCGATCCAAAGTCCAATCCTCTGTAACTAAAAACGCCATGATCAACGTCAAAATAAAATGAGGTGTCTAAAATATCTATTTTAATTTCTTTTAAATTAGACTTTACCTCATCATTTGTAAAATAATGACTCATCCTTACACCTCACTTTATTTTTATAACTAGAAAAAGCCTAATTTTTTAGGCTTTTTATTTTATTAAATTTGAAAAGTTAAATTATTTAATTTCAACTGTTGCACCAGCAGCTTCTAATTGTTCTTTGATTGCTTGTGCATCGTCTTTCTTAGCTTTTTCTTTGATAACTGAATCTGGAGTTTCAGCAACTTTCTTAGCGTCTGCTAATCCTAATCCAGTGATTTCTCTTACAACTTTAATAACTGCAATTTTGTTTGCACCAAAGTTCTTTAAGATAACATCAAATTCTGTTTTTTCTTCTACTTCTTCAGCAGCTACTGCAGGTCCTGCTACCGCTACAGCTGTTGGGTCAATACCGAATTCTTCTTTTAATCCGTCTACTAATTCTTTAATTTCAAGTAACGTCATTTCTTTTAAAGCCGCTACAAATTGTTCTTTTGTTAATTTTGCCATTTTATAATTCCTCCTAAATTAATTTTGTAATCCTTCTTCTACTAACATGTTAAGTCCAATAGCAATATCTCTTACTGGAGCTAACATACCTGCTGCTAACATTGTAAGCATTGTTTCTCTTGATGGTAATGTTGCAAGTGCATTAATACCTGCTGCATCAACAACTTTGCCTTCAACAACGCCAGCCTGAATTTTAACAACTTTGTTAGTTTTTGCAAAGTCATAAACTATTTTTGCTGGTGCTACAACGTCATCGTAACCAATAACGATTGCTTTTGCTCCAGTTAAACTATCTGCTAACTCTCCGATTCCAGCAGCAATTGAAGCACGACGTGAGATGTTATTTTTAATAACTTCTACTTCGCATCCTTCTTTTCTAAGTTCATGACGTAACTTAGTAAATTCAGCAACTGTTAATCCTGGATAGTCAAACGTAACAATAGTTTTAGCTTCTTGGAACTTTGCGGTTAACTCTTCAACTTGTTGTTGTTTTTTAATAACCGATTGTCTCATTTAATACCCTCCATCTTTTATATAAAAAAGTCTCTTTAGCCAATACGACAAAAGAGACGATTTAAAACAATTTTAAATGTACCTCGGTAGGATCATTAAACCTAGGGTCCCTACTGTCTTTGGCTACTATATTTAATTATAAGTTATAGTATATATTATATATTATTTATTTAATGGTTTCTAGATCTACTCTGATTCCAGGCCCCATTGTTGATGAGATAGTTACGTTTTTAACGTAAACCCCTCTTACTGTTTGTGGTTTAATTCTTAACATTTGAGCCGTCATAGTTTTAATGTTTTCGATTAACTTTTCGTTATCAAATGACACTTTACCAACTGCTGCTTGAATGTTTCCGAATTTGTCAACACGGTATTCAACTTTACCGTTTTTAATTTCGTGAACTGCTTTAGCGATATCAGTAGTTACTGTACCTGTTTTAGGGTTTGGCATTAATCCTCTTGGCCCTAATAAACGTCCGTATCTACCTAATTTAGCCATCATGTCTGGTGTTGCTACCATAACATCGAAATCTAACCAACCAGCGCCGATTTTGTTGATTAATTCATCATCTCCAACAAAGTCTGCTCCAGCATCTCTAGCTTCTTGAGCTTTTTCACCTTGTGCAATTACGACTACGCGTGAAACTTTACCAGTTCCGTGAGGTAATACTACCGCACCGCGTAAATTTTGTTCAGCTTTTCTTGGGTCTAAGTTTAGTCTGTAAGCAACTTCAACAGTAGCATCGAATTTAGCGTAGTTAGTTTTCTTCATTAACTCAACTGCTTCTTCGATAGAATACTTATTAGTGCGGTCAACTAACTTTAAAGCTTCAATGTGTTTTTTGCCTTTTTTCATATTCATCTTCCTCCTAAATGTGGTAATAAGCGGGATTTCCTCCCACAATTAAGAACCTTATTAACCTTCTATTTTGATACCCATTTGGCGCGCTGTTCCCTCAATAATTTTCATTGCTTCTTGAACAGTGTACGCATTTAAATCTGGCATCTTCATTTCTGCAATCTTTTCAAGTTCTGCACGAGTAATTGTTGCAACCTGTTTTTTATTAGGTTCGCCTGATCCTTTTTGTACTTTTGCAGCCTTCTTTAATAAGTCACTTGCAGGTGGGGTTTTAGTAACGAAACTAAATGTTCTGTCATCATATACATAAATGATAACTGGAATAATGTACCCCATTTGATCTCTTGTCGCATCGTTAAATTGTTGAACAAACTGTGGAATATTTACTTGAGCTTGTCCTAGTGCAGGTCCAACAGGTGGAGCTGGTGTAGCTTTTCCGGCTGGAATTTGTAATTTAAGTTCGCGAACTACATTCTTTTTCTTTGCCATAACACATCCTCCTTCATTGTATGTGATAAGTATGTGGTTTTACGGATTTTCTAATCCTTCCACTACGGTGTGTTTTTTACACGCTTATTTATTTTAACACGATTGTATTATAAATACAAGTGATTTAATTATTTCGTTATAATTTATCTAATTGTTTAGCATAAATGATATTTCCGTAATGTTTTTTCGGTTGAACTGTCATTGGAGTAATCCTCATTATTAATCCTAAAAAATCCGTTTTAATATGGGCACTACCATAAATCCCCATCACTTTTTCACCATTTAAATTATCAAACTCTCTAATAAAGTTTTCGACCATTTTACTCTCGCGATATTTCATATCGCCTTTTTCATAAAATTTCTCACCTCGAGCAATCGCTTCTAAAGTTAACTCATATTTTCAAGTATTTTCTAAACCGTTAGTTACTAAGTAATCAAGATAAAATTGTCCTATCGTTTCATATTGATGGCTAACATCAGTACCATGAAAAATTGTTTCTGGATAATTGTTTTTAATTGCCATCTAAAAATCCCGTGTTAGCTGATTATGAATTAATGTCCCTACCCAATTATCGTATAAATATTGGAAATAATAATTATCGTCAGCCTTCATCCATAAATTCATAATTTCCACCTCATAATAAGGAGATTCAATGAATAAATGTCTCATCCCGTGATTGTGATAAAAGTCATGCCACAAATCAAGTTTTTTTTATATAGTTTTTCACCAGCATGAACTTCGCCATATAAATAAATTGAATAATTTCTAATTTTAGGCGGGTTATTAGCAACAATATTTCCAACAATATTTAAAATGAATCCAAAAACAACAACCGTTAATGTCAAAATAAACGATTTAATTGCATACACTCTTTTATGTTTACGCATCATATTCCCCCCTATATAAACAACTTACTTTAATTATATTAATGAAATGTAAAAGATAATAAATAAAACTTTTTCAAAATTACCTTAATTTTATAACTCCTTTCTTAAACTTGCCTTTCACCACCACTTTATCATTTTAGGGGATCGTTGTCGAATTAACGCCGGACCATGATTCACCAATTTTATTTATGTATAAAAAAAGCACCTTTTAAAAGGCGCATTTTTGTATTTTCATCTTTCTTTAATGTCGTAGACACTAACTTCAGTTGGTGTAGCTTGACCAAACATATCAATTGATACAATTGCGATTTCTTGGTCATTATCAATTGCCGTAACAACACCTTCTTGACCTTCCCAAACGCCGCGTTCAATTACTACAGTTTTACCTAAGTAACGATCGAAGTTTGGTTTAGCGATAGCTCCAATTTTGCGTAAAATTGAATCCATTTCATCTCTTAAAACTGGAATTGGTTTAGTTCCGCCACCGCTTGATCCTAAGAAGCCGGTAACACCAGGAGTGTTTCTTACAACAAACCAAGATTCATCAGTTACAATCATTTCCACAAATACATATCCTGGAAATAATCTTTCAACTGTATCTTTTTTACCTTCTTCAGTAGCGGGAATAATAATTTCTGGCACTAAAACTCTAAATATATAATCGGTCATCCCCATACTCTCAGTACGTCTTTCCAAGTCGACTTTTACGGTGTTTTCATCACCAGAGTATGTTTGAACGATATACCATCGAACTTGATTGCCTTGCATCTTAGTTACCTATAATTCTTCCAAGAGTTTGGATAATCAAAAAGTCAAATAAGAATAAAATTAATGTTAGTACAACAGTATAAATTAATGTTTTAGCGCTATTTTCAATGAATTTATTTTTTGATGGCCAAGCGATTTTCTTGATTTCTGGGAAAGCTGCTTGTAAAAAAGGGAATAAAACTAATAATAAACCGATTAAAGAAATCGCTAGTAAGAACCAAGCGAAAATAATTCCGTTATTTTCAGTTCCTAAAATTGGAAATGACGCATCGATTTTTAATGTTTTATTAATAATCATCATTGATAATGCTGCAGAAGCTATTGCTAAAAATCCAAGTAATAAGTTTTCCCACTTATACTCAGTAGTCAGTACTTCCATTAATTTTGATTTTTGTTCTTGATCACGTTTTTTAATTGCCATAGTATACACCTACTTACTTTCTTTATGCAATGTGTGTTTATTACACGTCTTACAATATTTATTGATTTCTAATCTTTGTGTTGCCGTTTGCTTATTTTTAGTTGCTTGATAATTTCTTGATAAGCACTCTGTGCAAACTAATATTATTTTCTCTCTCATTAAAAAACCACCTTTGTGGTCATTTGCAAGTGTTATTTTAACACTTTTAAATGACTTAGTCAAATATATTATTATTTAGATAATAACTTATCTTTAATTCGATATATCGCGTTATATATCTGTTTACGTGTATATCCCGTCTTTTGGGATATTATCTTGATACTTTCTCCTTTAAGATAATGCATCTCAAAGACATCAATTTCAAGTTTACTTTTTAGGTCTGGATATTCAATTTCTTCTTCATAAATTATATATCCACCTTGAATATCAGGTATTTCTTTAATCTCGTGTTTTGGAAGTCTTTTAAGCAGTGCCCAAAATCTTCTTTTTAAGATTAATTCAAAGTATCTAGTAAATGTTTTATTCTTCTCTTCATTAAAAGTCATTACCGCTTTATGAAGCATTATTAGACCTTCTTGAAAGAAGTCGTCTTGTTCATAATATGGAACGTCATATTGATGGATATATTTCCATATTAATCTTTTGTATTTTTTGAAAAGAAATTCTAATGCAATCCCGTCTTGATGATTTTGAATTAAATAAATTAACTCATAATCATTCATTTTAAAATTCCTTTCTATTCTTTAATCATTTCATACATTAATAGTGCTCCAGCAACTGAAACATTCAATGAATTAATTTTACCATACATTGGAATTTTTACTAAAATATCGCAATTAGATTTTACAAGTGGTCTAACTCCGCTACCCTCGTTTCCAAGGATAACTGCGATATTTTGGCCTCTTGGAATTTCGTGATAATCATACGGGGCGTTTCCGTCTGTACCAACGACAAGAAAACCAAGTTTTTTAATCTTTAGTAAAAAATTATTTATGTTGCTGACTGCAACAACTGGAACGTGTTCAATCGCTCCAGACGATACTTTTGCAACAGTAGCATTAAGTGGTGCTTGTTGTCTTTTAGAAACAATAATTGCATCAATTCCAGCCGCTTCCGCAGTTCTTAGGATAGCTCCTAAGTTATGAGGATCAGTAATTTCATCTAAAATTACTAATCTGTTTACTTTAGTTTCCTTGTAGATATCTTCAAACTCAAAATATTTATAATCTTCAACTTCGGCAACTACACCTTGATGTAAGGCATTTGAAGTTATTTCGTTTAATTTATCTTTTGGAAGATAATCAAAATGAATGTTAAATTCTTTTAAAAAATCAAGATATTTTCGGTCATTAAACTTTTGATCTAGATATAGTTTATAAATTCTTCTTTTTTTATAAATAGCTTCCCTAATTGGGTTTTTACCATAAATAACCATAGTTCTATACCTTATACATAATTTTTAAAGAAATTAACAACGGTGTTAACTCCTTTTTTAATCCAACCACCAATATTAGAAACAATAAAGATAATTGGATAAGCAGCCTGGATTAATACAATTAAAAATAATATTTCATTTAATTTAAGTGTTGGCTCTACATGATAACCAAATTTCCAAATTGGGGCAATTCCAAAAAATTCTGGAATAAATAAAATACTTAAAATAAATGCTGCAAACATTGAAAAAAACAATATTCTTCTTGGAACGTTAAGCGGCGATGACACACGGTATAAAACAATTAACGAAATTGTAGTAGCTGTGATAACAATTAAAGTTGAAATAACACGGTCATCAGTAATTTCAAGCGGTGTTTTTAACCAGTAAATTAACACACTGGTAATAATTACCGCTAGTGCTCCTGGGAGCGCTGATTTAATAATATTAAATAAGAAGTTACCTGATTTAATCTTATTATTGTTGTATTCTAGGGCTAACAAGAATGACGGAATACCAATAACGAACCAATCAATTGGAATCAATTGGGCTGGTGAAATTGGGTATGTTGCATTACTTGTAGTTACTCCTAAATAAATTGTAATAAACGATAACATAATCGAGAAGATTGTTTTCGTTAAGAATAACGTAGCAACTTTTTGAACGTTATTAATAACTCTTCTACCTTCTGATACTACTTTAGGCATTGATGAGAAGTTTGAGTCTAGTAATACTAAGTGTGATACGTTTCTTGCAGCATCACTACCCGATGCCATAGCAATTGATGTGTCAGCTTCTTTTAACGCTAAAATATCATTAACACCATCACCAGTCATCGCAACCGTACGACCATTAGCTTTCATTGTTTGAATTAAGATTTTCTTTTGAATTGGAGAAACTCTTCCGAAAATAGTAAATTCTTCAGCAGCTCTAATTACTTCTTTTTCACTTGCGCCTTCAAGCGAGATATATTTGTGGTAATTATCAATTCCAGCACGCTCTGCAATTCTTGAAACAGTAATTGGGTTATCTCCTGAGATAACCTTAATATCTACACCTGATTGTTTGAAGTATTCAATTGTTTCTCTAGCATCAATTCTAATTGAATCTTCAATTACAATTAATGCCACTGGCCAAACAACACCAGTAATATCATCGGTATTTCTAATTCTACCTTTTGAATAACCAACCGCAATAACTCTTAAGCCTTCACTTGATAATCTTTCAACTTGATTAGCCACTGTATCATATTTATCTTTTAAGACGTATTCTGGCGCACCTAAGAGATAAACACCGTAATCATTAAATTCAACGGCGCTATATTTTCTTGCGCTTGAAAACGGAACAGTTTTTGAATATTTTAAAGCTTTTCCTCGTCCAAATCTTTCAATTAAAGCTTTACTAGTTTGGTTTTCATCTTTAAATGCATTCATCATTGATGGGATAATTTCAGCCACTGATAATTTAGAATCACTCTTAATTTCAATTACACTTTGAACATTCATCGTACCATCGGTAATTGTACCTGTTTTGTCTAAACATAACGTATCAATTCTTGCAAGCATTTCAATACAATATAACTCTTGAACTAAAGTGTTATTATCTGCAAGTCTAATTACCCCAACTGCAAGCGCCATACTAGTAAGTAAGAATAGTCCGGCTGGAACCATTCCTATTAAAGCTCCTGCCGTACTAATAACTGATGTGTTATAAGGAGTATTACCAATACCAATTGGACTCTCAGTTGTAATATAGAATAAGAAAGCGCCAATTGGAATAATTAAGAAAGCTAATGCTTTAATTAATATTCTTAATGATTTTAATAGTTGAGATTGTGGTTTTTGATATTTTCTCGCTTGATTGGTAAGTTTTTCAATAAAAACATCACTACCTACTCCAACTACTTGTGCTTTAACTGTTCCAGCAACAACGAAGCTTCCTGAATATAGTAAATCACCTTTATGTTTTACTACTGGATCAGCTTCGCCAGTAAGTAAAGCTTCGTTTACTTCAACTTGTTCATCTGAAACCATAATCGCGTCAGCTGGAATTTGTTTTCCGCTCTTTAAAACCAAAATATCATCAATAACTACTTCTTGTAGTTTAATTTCAAATTCAATCGCATCTCTTATAACAATCGCTGTTGGAGCTGATACAACTGATAGTTTATCAATAATTTTCTTCGCTTTAATTTCTTGGATAATCCCAATTAAAATATTAGCGGTGATTGTTCCAAGAAAGAAAAAGTTAGTTACTGGGGCTTTAGCACTAATTAACCATGCTGCAATCCCAAACATTAATAAGTTGAAAAATGTAAATAAATTAGTAAAGATAATTCCTGGAATACTCTTAGTACTTCCTTTTTTAATCTTATTATAAAAACCTGCAAGAGTTCTAGCTTCAACTTCATCGGTAGTTAATCCTTTATCCCTATCAGGATTATATCTAGTAACTACTACTTCACCTTTTTTACGTTTTTCTTTTGGTTTTTCTTCTTCTTTATGTTCAAAAGGAGCTGAAAAATCATCAGGAGTTGCTAGTGGTTCTTCTTCAACAACCACCTTTACCTCTTTGACTTTTACTCTTTTTTTCTTAACTGGTGCTTCAACCTTAACTTCCTCTTCAACCGGCATTTCAACTACCTTAGGTTCTACTGCCTTAGGTTTTCTACCTCTAGTTGTTTTTTTCGGAGTTTCAGTTTCTTTACCGTTAATTTCTTCTTCAAGTTTTTCTAATTCTTTATTAAGTTTCTCATTTGTTTTCTTAGCCATTAGATTAACCCCTTTTCTTGAAGCAGTGCTCGATATTTATCAGCTGTTTCAAAGTCTTTTTTACTTCTTGCCTCGTTCCACTTATTAAATGTGTCTTTATCTTCTTTTGTTAGTTTTTTAAATTCAAATTCAAAACCTAATATCTTTAAAATCATTATTAGTGAATTATAGTATTTTTGAAGTTCAGTTAAATCTTTTTCACGATTAACCGATTTAACTAACTCATAAACTACAGTAATCGCATTTGGTGTATTTAAGTTTTGATTCATTTCATTATAAAATTTAACAAGTGAATCTTTATCTAATAAATCTTCATCGATTTCAATATTTTCTAATTCAAATTTAACAAAAGCGTTTTTTAATGCTCGATTGATTTTATTATATTCATCTTGGTATTGTTTCATTAAATCATCACTATAGTTAATTGGTTGTTGGTAGTGATGAGCTAATACTAATAACCGATAAGCAATTAAATCATAATCTTTTTCTAAATCAACAACGGAAATAACGTTACCCAATGATTTACTCATTTTTGTATCAGTTAAATTAATAAATGCTGAATGCATCCAATATTTACTAAGTCCGTGACCATTATGAGCAATCGACTGTGCGTTTTCATTTTCGTGATGTGGGAATTTTAAATCAATTCCTCCACCATGAATATCTAATTCTTGATTAAATATTTCATGATTCATAACCGCACATTCAGTGTGCCATCCTGGTCTTCCTTTACCCCATTTAGAATCATATGCAATTCCAATATCAGTCTTTTTCCAGAGGTTAAAATCTTTTGTATCTTCTTTTATATCTGATATTTCAATTCTTGCTCCTCCGAATAATTTATCGATGTTTTGTCTACTAATTTCACCGTACTCTTGGATTTTAGAAACACGAAAATAGACGTCTCCGTCTTTTTCATAGGCAAAACCTTTTTGAACTAAATTATCAATATATTCGACCATATGATTGATATAATCAGTAGCTTTTGGCATTAAATCTGGAGTCTTAACATTTAACTTAGGAAACAACTTTTTTGTTTCAATAATGAAATGGTTAGCAATTTCTTTTTCGGTTTTTCCTTCATCAATAGCTCGGTTAATTATCTTGTCATCGATATCAGTAATATTAGTGGCATAAGTTACTTTATATCCAATTGCTTCAAGATATCGTTTCAGCATATCAAAAAAGATAATTGGCCTAGCGTTTCCAATATGAATATGATCATAAACTGTTGGACCACAAACATACATTAAAACATTTGGATAATTATTCGGAACGAATTTTTCGATTTTATTTGATTTTGAGTTAAAAATATGTAGCATTAAAATCACCCGTATACTATTATATTATAAAATATTATGGTATAAATAACAAGTTTTTACCACCTTATATTTAGATATAATCGCTTTATTTACACAATTTCAAGAAGTTTACTTCTTGATTTATATATATTTTTCTAACTTTTTACAATAAAAAAGACGAACGGTTATCGTTCGTCTTTATGTTTTATTTTAAAGTGATGTATCAATTAAACCTCTGACAAATAAGCTTGTAAAGGCGTAATCTGGTACTCTAGTTGTAAGTGTTTCATGGCCATCATCAAATAGAACACCGTTAATTTTAATCGTATATTTAGCAACTACTCCTTCAGCTTTAGCAGCACCTCTTAAGATGCCAATTAATCTATTTGGTGTTACTTTTCTAAATTGAGAGTCATTTGTAATATTAAATTCAGGAGTCATTGCTGCGATATTAGATGCAGATCCGTAAACTGTACCAGCTATACCACCTACGAAATATTCTTCAAAGTAATTAAATTCACTTGGAATTTCAAAATTAATTGAACCTTGGTATAAGGCATTTTCAATTGTACCTACTGCACCGCCAATACCACCAATATAAATTGGTTTTACTTGTGCGTATTTTACCGATAGATGAGAGTTTCTTAATAACGGAAACTCAACTACATCATCAGTAATAGGTAAGTTTACACCATTTAATTTCATTGAAACTAATTTACCAAATGTAGGTAAGCCTTTAACTCTTAAAACTGTGCCATAAGCCCAATTTTCTGGAAGTTCACCTTCTCCGTTATATACTTCTACTCCTTCTAAAGTAGCACTTAAAACTTTAAAATAACTTCCACTTAATGTTAATTGTTGTTCAATGTTTAAAGTTTTATATGAAACTTGAACGTAAATTTTTTCTAGTGTTGGATCAATTACTAAAGTTTTATCAACTACATCAGCGGTTTTGTCAATACCATTTAATAATACTTTATCGATAGCTTCAGATGAAGAATAGTTAAAGTTAATTGAAACTTCATCAGTTTTATCAACTAATACGAATTTTGATGAAGAAACACCACCCGGTATACTTTGTGCATTAATTACGAAGCGTTCTCCTTCTACTTGAACTACTTTCTTTGTTGAATCATAATCTTTTAATTTAATTATAACATTAGCGCTACTTACTACTTCACTAACTTTACCGCTACCTTCACCAACGATAGTACCAATATATGTTTGGTAAATATTTTGTGGGTTTGATACGTGTTCGGTAACTAATACATTAAAATTACCAGAAGCGTAGTTTACTCTTTGGATTTTGCCAGTTGAGTAGTTTTTACCAACTACCCCACCGATTTGTGATTCATAAACGTTATTAAAATCGACATTAAAGTTAACATTATCGAGAGTAATATCTTCAATTGTTCCTTTATTTGAACCAGTAACTAATCCAAAATATCTAATGCCGTATGTTTCAGTATATAAACGAACATTAATATTTGAAAAAGTAACATTTTGAACTTTAGTATTAGCTCCTAATTCTTTAGCGATTAAACCTACATATAGTGATACTGATTTTCTATTTTCAATATTAACATAGTTATCATATGTAACATCTTTGATTGTTAAGTTTTTAACAACCCCAGTTCCTTGAGACATATAACCGAAAATTCCGTTATAATTTTCATATGGAAGGGTAAAGTTCATAAGAGCGTGTCCATCTCCGTCAAATTGGCCTCTTAAGCCATTTTTAAATGGCTCTGGGATTTGCTCACCATTAAAATCAATTGATGTTGCAAGTTTGTAGTAAGCGTCAACGTTACTAATATTTTTGAAATCTTGAACTGATGAAATCAAAATTGGATCTGATTCGCTACCACCTTCAAGTAATGTTTTTACATCTTTTTTAATTAGTTCAACTTTCTTTTGACTAATACTTGCAGTAACTACTAATTCATAATTAGTATTTACTTGAAGTGAAGTAAATTGCACCCAATAATTAGAGCTTGCATTTTTTGATGGTTGACGAGTCGCAACTCGGTTACCATTTTTAAAAATTGAAACTTCTAAACTATTATCAGCAATTTTAATTTCATCAGTCTCTCCATTAATTTTAAATTCAAATTCGATTTGTTCCCATTTGACGCGTGTTTCCACTTCTTCAAGGGTAACATTGTGTTCGACATCTTTTTTACAAGATGCTAGACCAAATACTAGCAATAATGTAAACGCGATTAAGATAATTCTTTGTTTCATTTTATTTCTCCTCTAGCTGGCTTAATGTGTGTTTTAGCCTTGAAATAATAGTAGGTTTTTCAAGTAAATAAATAGCGTGTGGTAAACTTGGCCCGTGCATTTGCGCAGTAGTCGCAATTCTAATTGGCATAAATAAGTTTTTACCTTTAATACTTAAATCTTTTCCTACTTTTTTAACTAACTCTTGAATTGCATCAGGAGTAAAGTCAATATCATTTATTTCTTTTAAAAATGTTTCAATTAATACTTTTGAATTAGTTTCTTTTAAGAAAGTTAATTCTTCTTCGCCTAATTTGAATGGTTTGTTGAAAAACTCTTCGTATAATTCAACAATTTCAGCACCATAGCTAACACGATCATGGAATAGATCAGTTAAGTCTCTTAACCATTCATCATTTTTAATTTTAACGTTAGCTCTTTCTAAGTAAGGACGACATAATTCCATAAAAGATTCTGAGTCCATATTTTTAATATGACGTGAGTTAATGTAAGATAATTTATTTTTATCAAACATTGATGGCGCTTTAGAAAGTCTTGATTCATCAAATAAATTAATAATATTATCTTTTAAGAAGATTTCTTCTTCCCCACCTGGTGACCAGCCAAGTAATGCAATAAAGTTTAACATTGCTTCTGGAAGATAACCTAAATCAGCGTATTGTGATAAAAATTGCATAACTGTAACATCTCGTTTAGAAAGCTTTTTCTTTTCTTCGTTAACGATGATTGTCATATGTCCAAAAGTTGGTACATCCCAACCAAATGCTTGGTAAACCATGATTTGTTTAGGGGTATTAGTAATATGTTCTTCACCACGTAACACGTGAGTAATTTTCATGAAATGATCATCAATTACAACCGCAAAGTTATATGTTGGAATTCCGTTATCTTTAACTAAAATCCAATCTTCAACTTCACTAGATTCAAATTTTAATTCGCCTCTAACCATATCATTAAAAGTATAAGTTATGCCTTCTGGTACTCTCATTCTTATCGCCGGAGTATCACTACCTTCGCGGTAATCATGATAAGCTAATCCCATTTCAATTAGTTTGTTAGCATACTCATTATATAAGTCTAATCTTTGAAGTTGAAAATATGGGCCGTATGGACCACCAATATCTGGTCCTTCATCCCAGTCTACTCCCAACCATGATAAATATTTTAATTGAGATTCAACGCCACCTTTGACATTTCTTGCTACATCGGTATCTTCAATTCTAATTATAAATTTCCCGTTATGATGACGAGCAAAAAAATAATTAAATAATGCTGTACGAGCATTACCGATATGTAATTCTCCTGTTGGACTTGGTGCGTATCTTACTCTTACTTCTTTCATAATTTCAACTCCTCGCATACTCATATATTATATAATAATATAAATGCTTTTACAAACAAATAAAATCTAGAAATCTTTTTAAAAATAACTTTAATTATAAAGTTAAGATAATTAATTTTGGTTTTTTAGTTGGCTTTTGTCAATTAAAATTAAAAGGGCAACGGCTTTACAAAGCCTTGCCCTTTTATTATAGTTTAATGTTAATCGCTATTAAAATTTCTTCATCGTTATGATAACTTCAGTTGTTTTATCATCGATAATAACGTGAGTATAAAAGTCAATTACATAGCCAACTACCCCTGGGTCAGGTACTTGCACGTACCGACCAATGTATCCATGAACTAAAGTAGTATGTTCATTATCTGTCTTCGTTTCAATCTTATAATTTATCGTTCCAACAAATGAAGTAGTAACTGTATCAACTACTACTTGTGATGTATAAATTGTATCAACTAAATATGATCATCAGCAAAGAAAGCTGGATCCCATGGTTGAGTTGATACTTTATAACCACTGTTTGGTGTAATTGTTGGTGGAGTTACTGTTGGTTGGTTTTCATCATTAAGTGGGTGATTTTTAATAACTTCAAATTCTACTGGGTCACTAGTTAGAGCATTTGGACCTGGATTAAAGGTAATTGTCACCCATTGTGATGTGTCTTTAGCGTAATAAATAGTAATTTCATTTGTCTCATTACCAACTACTGGATGAATTTCCATAGTATTTTGTTGTCCTGGAATTAAAACATATCCAGGAATAACTGGATGAGTTATAATTAATGTACCTAAAACATGTTCACCTAAAAGAGGTGCACGCAGAGTTGTAGTTGTATTAATTAAGGCGTAATTGATAGTGTATGTGAAAGTTAATTGCTCATGCTTAGCAATGTATGTCGTATTTGAATTTAAAATTTCTGATTGGTTAACTGCTGGTTCCCAGCAAACAAATTGATAACCTGCATTTGGAGTAACATTTGGAAGTGTAATTTTGTGCTCTCCAAAAGTTAGCCCTTTTTCTACTTTAAAAATAAGCTTGTCCGTACTTGTACCATTAGTTCCTACATCAAAGGTAATGGTAATATCACGAATTTCAGATTCCTTTAAAGACGCAAAAAGCTTATCCGCACTCCTTAAATTATCATCAGATACCGGAGTATTAAAGCTCATATCAATGAAAATATTATATTTTTTCAAAACTGGATAGTTATCCAAGTCGTCGATTTTTCTTAGACTATCACGGTGTATATTGTCAATTATATTAAGTTGTTCATCATAAATCGGAATAAAATCAGCGTAGTCAACGATAACTACATATTCCCGATCGAATCCGATATATGGACTGTAAATTAGCAAGAAATTAGTTTCTCTTTGTCTTAAGTTAATTATTAAATCGTGTAATCTTTCTCCTTTAGACATTGATAAAAATTTCTCAAACGTCCCTAAGCGACGTTCTAAATATTCTTCTAAATTAAACTCTTCATCGCTATCTGGGTGAATAGTGATGATTTGTTCTTTACGATTAACTTCTACTTGTTTGTCTACAGAAATAAAATTTCCAAAGTACATAATCGTAAAAAGTGCAGCTAAAACAGCTACGATTAATGCTAGCCCTGCAACAAGTTTTTTTGATAAGTTAGACATACTATCATTATCTTTCCCGTTTTTTTCAAGGAAACTTATATTTCTTTACAAGAAAATTATAAAGCGCTATCATTTTCGTTCCTTAAAATAACATATTTGGTTTATTAAAAGCTTTTAATTTTATTTTGAAATCATAAAAAAAAGAGCCTTGCAAGGCTCTTTCTTACATATTATAATTACGTGAAAAGTTCTGGGTATTGATCTTTTACTAATACGACAATAGTCTTAGTCTTCATCTCAACCTCAAATGTAAAAATGCAGACATAATTTTCTTCAAAATCTTCAAGCATATAGCTAAAAGTTGTGTAAGTTACAGACGCTAAATTAGTGGTACTAAATAAGTGAGTACCATCTGCATAATAAAATTTGTAGTCATCTTCACTTTTAGCTAAATAGATTCCTCTATATCTATCATAGAGTGTAACTTCGCCTAAAATTTCATGTAAGTTTCCGTCATATCGATAAAACTGAGTGCCTCTTTTTAAAATAATCGTTTTTACACCACCGGAGAGAATTCCCATAAATTCATATTCTCCTGGAACTACTCTTGTGCTATCACTTAATTTATAAATATATGCTTTTTGAGTATTTGAATTAACAAGTACTGCTGTTTCATTATCATATACATGTAAGTTATAAATATTAGAATCATATAAAAGAGCGTTAATAACTTTATTCTTATCATTAACTAAGAACGCTCCTACATTATTTTCAAATATATAGTTTCTTGTTCCCTCAATGTATTCAATATTAAAATTAGAAATATCAAAATCAAAATTGAATTCTTTAATTTCTAAATTATTAGTAAGTGATCCCATTCTTGTAACATCGGTAATAGTTTTAGTTCTAGAATCAATTGATCTAAACGAAGCAAGTGTATCAATTCCTATTTTGTAGAAATTACTTTTTTGAATAATATTATCAATATATATTGGTAATTCAACTTGTCTGATATTTTTATCTTCTACATTATATAAATAATAGAAAATGTCATAATATTTTCCGCCTTGTTTAAAATCATATTCTTCTTTTTCAATATCTAGAATTTCTCTTAAATGTAGAGTTAAGATATTACCATTACCTAATACAAAAAAATCTTCCATTAATGGTTCAAAATAATAACGTGCATAATATTTTCCGTCTTTGAAAATATCAATACCTGTAGCATCATTGTCATAAGAATAACCATTAATTAAATTTACATTATCAGGAACTGCAAGTGGATCAAAACTGTCGTCGTCTGTAGGTTCAACTGGTTTAAAATTTCTAAAGGTCTTAGTATCTGTTAACTCCCAAACACCATTAACTAATTCAAATTTTTCAATATAATCATTATAAAAATTAACAGTTATTTTTGGATCTTTAACATATGTATATAAACCTTCTGTTGTTAGTAAACTATAAACCCTAAATTCATTTGGATCTTCTGCTAAAACATATTGTCTGTTACCTAAAGATACCGTTGCTTGAGATGGGTTATTGATATAGAAAAACTTTTTATTTAAAATGCTATAAACTACAGAATTTGGATAAACAATAGCTAAAGCGTTGTATTCAACAATAGCACCATCTTCAATATCAACATTATTCATAGACATGGTTCTTCGAGTTTGAAAAGTTTCCCAAAATTGCCCTGTAAAGGCATCCTTTAGATATAATTCTGGATAAGAGGCGTTCGCCCCATCCTTAATAATTTCCCCTTTTTTATCTGTACAACCGCCAAGTAGTAGGGAACCAAGAATTATTACAAATATAATTATTTTTTTCATCGTATTTCACTCCCTTCTATCGATGATATTAAAAGTTTACTACTTTATAATTAAAACTTCAATATCTTTTTAAAAATATTATAAAAAAGAGCCCCATAAGGGCTCTTCTGAAAACAAATTATCTCTTAGAAAATTGAGGTGCGCGTCTAGCTTTACGTAAACCGTATTTTTTACGTTCTTTCTTGCGTGGATCACGAGTAATCATGCCGGCAGGTTTTAAAAGTTTTCTTAATTCTGGATCAACTTCAAGTAATGCTCTAGTAATACCTAAGCGGATTGCTCCAGCTTGACCAGTAATTCCTCCACCATTTACGTTTACTGTGATGTCGTATTTACCAACTGATTCAGTTAATTCAAGTGGTTGTAATACGTCTAAACGAGTTGCTGCTGATGGAATATAATCTTCAAATTCACGACCGTTAATTTCAAATTTTCCAGATCCTAAAGTTAAAATAACTCTTGCAACTGAAC
>FZPS01000169.1_pt65 | contig 47402 bp, 42 predicted proteins | sample 1817821 | NCBI WGS metagenome assembly FZPS01 (sample SAMEA104158645, study PRJEB21678) | metagenome | place: Germany | collected 2015-04-21 | reverse complement strand
TGAGGTGATCATAATGATTTTTTCTGAAAAATTACGATTGCTTAGAAAAAACAAAGGGCTCACACAAGAAGAGATGGCTGAAAAACTTAATGTATCAAGGCAAGCGGTTGCTAAATGGGAGTCAGGACAGGTTTATCCGGACATTTCAAATCTGATTCAGATTAGTGATCTCCTTAATGTGACTGTTGATTATCTTGTTAAAGATCAGGAATGCATGATGAATATTTCATCTGACATTAATACGGATTTGGACAAACTAATCGATTTTAGGCTTGAGGCGAATGTAAATACATATGCAGCATTCATGAATGAAACAACTTCTACAAGATTTGATTCTCATGATTTTCAGTATGCAAATGGACCTTTCACATATCATGATACATATGTGGGTGGAGAGCAATTCGCAGGCCAGGAAGCCATTTGGCAAGATGGAAAGGCTGTCTATGCCATGAATTATCTGGGGCGGGTTTTAGGAGAACAGTTCAGCGGAAATTTCTTAAAGGAGGCTCTTAGAAAGGCAGATAAGAATATGCCTTATCGAGGACCGGAATACTATCAGTCCGGAGAATACTTGTATAAGAGTAAGGTTGTGGGCGATTTTACCTGGTTTCAAGGCTATGAAGAAATCTACTGCAATGAGACAAAAGTATATGAATGCTATTTCCATGGCGGATTGATGCGATAATCTTTGCGGAAAAGCGATTTACTTCTTATTGTCCCTTGTAATTGAGTCCTTGATAACTACTGAAACTCCTCTTTCTGTAGTAATATCCAAAGATGACGCCATCCGCTATGCGCAGGATGGCACATTGCCTCCCGTTTTGGAAGGTCTGACAGTGACGGGGCTTGACCAGATTTTTGCAACTCCAGATAACAAACCGCAGGCGTCAAAAGGGTCTGCCGAGGTTATAGAAATTGCGCCATCGAAGTATGCCGATGTGGGCATCTTTTCGGAAGGTCTGGCGGCAGTGAATGCCAGCGCCGGTAGTGATGGCAGGTGGGGATATATCGATGAGGAAGGTAATGAGGTCATTCCGTTAATACATCTAAGCGCAGAGCCGTTCTCAGATGGTTTGGCTTTGGTGCAGACAAAAGACCGTCAATGGGGCTTCATTGATAAAACCGGCAATGAGATTATCCCATTCCGTCAATATGATGGCGCACGCTCTTTCTCGGAGGGCCTGGCAACTGTATACACTGTAAACAACCATGGCAGAACCTGCGCTGTTATCGATACAACTGGAAACGTTGTAGTTTCTGGGGGTAAATATTACGATATTGAGCCCTTCTCTGAAGGATTGGCTGTAGTGGTGGGTTTTGACAGGAAATTAGGAGTTATTGATAAAACCGGAAATGAAGTCATCCCGCCTGTTCTTGCTTATCATAAAATTGAGCCGTTTAGCGAGGGAATGGCGGCTGTACAAGATAAAGATGGAAAATGGGGATTCATCGACTCTACAGGAAATGAAGTTTCTAGACCAAGGTATGATAACGCGTTGTCCTTTTCAGAAGGCCTTGCTGCAGTATATTGTCATAAAGAAGACAGCTATGATGGTTACTGGGGATTTGTTGACAGGTCCGGCAACGAGGTCATACCTCTCAGTTTTCCCGGGTACATCTATTCCGGTGAATCCTTTTCAGATGGAACGGCTGCAGTGGGGGCGGCTCTAGAAAATGGATCGGTCAAGAAGATAGTGATAGACAGAAATGGTAATCAGATTTCGTCATTGGAGCAATATACCGGGGTGGGATCTTTCATTGACGGGATGGCAGTATGCACTGAAGGAGTTATTGACAAACAAGGTGTGTTATTGGTAGCAAGCGATAAAGATAAGTTCAATTTTACAGACAAAAACTACACCGGAAGTTTTATCCCGATACAATCCAACAATCGGTATGGTTTTATTAGAGTTGTAAACAAGTAATTTGATTATTAACACCTATCAGAATAATATGATAGGAGACTTAATTAAGGTTTCCGGACTTTCAGCAAGTATAGCTGAATGACTGGAACCTTTTTTATCCAATTGCCTGATATATACGTGTTACTGGGACTTAGAAATGCTTAAATTTTTAGTTCTTGCAAACAAGTCTATCAGATTGATTTTGAGTGTGGTAGAATAGAGTTAACGAGGTTTGGAAGTTGACGAACCGTTTTTATAAATGCATAGAAAAGACGGAACCTCCGTTGAACTGGAGGGCACAAAATGAGCGGACATAATTTGTTCGGTCCCCGCAGGCTTTCTATTGTGGCATTTTCATTTTCCTTTGCGTATATGCTCTCTTTTCTGTTTGAGGGACGGGTGCTGTATGGACTGCTGGAAATGCATGGGGTGAATGTTTCTGCTTACATATTTGCTGCCATGATCGCACATTTTGCGGGACTTCTCACCTGTGGTCTGTTCGTCAGATCCCAGTCAGCGGCAAAAAGTATAATGCTCAGTGGTATGGGTGTATGCCTTGTTGCCACCGTACCCTTCTTTTTTGCTCTCTCATCTCTATGGATTATCGGACTGATTGTCAGCGGATACTTCAGCGGCGGCGCAGTGGCAGCATGGGGATTCTTTCTCAGAGCCTTTACGCCTAAGAACGATCGCATTAAGTCCTGCGCAGATGTTCTGATCTATTCCAATCTATTGATGATTGCAGTCAATGTGGTTGCCATGAATGGCTCACCGTTTATCGGGCTAAGCCTTGCTATGCTTTGCCTTGTGATTGGTATTGCCTTCATCTGGATACTGCCGGTGAGGCAGGAAAATGATCAGAGCAAAACATTTATTAACAAGACGCATGGCGGAATTAAAAACCCACTAATATTGCTGTGTCTTTTTGTCTTTATCATTACAATTAACTCCGGACTGATGTATCAGGTCATTAACCCTGCTTTCGGGCATCTAACGGGGCTGGTGAGCTGGTATTGGGCTGTGCCTTATATTGTGGCGCTTGCTATTATGCGAAACCTGCCTATGACAGCAAAGCGTTCCAGAATTCTGTATATTGGAATGGCAATGATTATGGGAGCGTTCATCAGCTTTATGCTGCTGGGGCGAAAGACATCCGACTACCTGATTGTGGATACGCTGATGCTTGGTGCTTGCGGTATTTTTGATCTGTTTTGGTGGAGCATCCTTGGAGATATGCTGGATTATAGCGACAATCCGGCACAAACCTTTGGCATTGGCCTTTCCGCCAATGTATTTGGTGTCCTATGCGGAGGCATCCTGGGAATGAGTGTAACATCTATTGGGCTTCCCGGCGCGGAGGTTGCGGTGATAGCCCTTACTGTGGTTTGTGTTACACTTGTAATGCTTCCACCACTGAACCGTCAGCTTGTTTTACTGCTCAAAAGCCATACCTACCTTGCCGCTTATGACAATATGAGTCAGTCACAACAAAAGGACATTGTTCGGCAAATTAAAACTCTTGACCCTCTGACTGTCCGGGAGCAGGAAGTATTGCAACTGATCCTCTCAGGTAGATCCAACCGCGAGATTGCCGCGGCTTTGTTCATCAGTGAGAGTACTGTAAAAACGCATGTAAGGAACATTTTTTCTAAATATGATGTTTCAAGCCGTGCGGAACTCATCAGTACACTGCTAAAAAACCAAATGGTTTAATGATTCATATAACCATATAACATAGGTGTTAACCAGCCTCTCACCCAAAAGGTTGAGAGGCTTTTTTCTGTAAACTCATCCTTTCGAACGATGTTTTTTGAGGTATCTTCCTTCAAAATTTATACTGGAGGAGGCATAGTGAAAATGAAATCGATTCGCAATCGCCGCGATGGATATGCCTTGTTGTTTGCAGCCAGTATCTTACTGGCTATATGGCACTGCATAACATTCATGCTAAAAGAGGTTATCTTCTTTGCAGCTATCAGCTGTATCTCTCTCCTGTTGCTGGTGAGGCAGTCCCGTCTGCTTTATGATGCAACACTTATTTATGCTAATCGCATCCTTGGGGTGCCATCTGATCCCATCTCCACTCCGGGCCGTCAAATGAACAAAGACACCGGGGAAACCGTGGTATCCACCTTTGGTATCCTCATGGGCAGCAAAATCTACCGATGGGGTCTCGACGGGGTACATGGCGTGCGGCTACAGGCCGCTCAAATTGATACAGAGCGGATGTACCTTGCCTTTGGCGATGCGGTTCAGACTATGAAGGTAGAGTTGCTGCACGGAATGACTCAAAAGCAGGCGGTACTGGATGTAGCGCAAAAACTGCTTCATGAAACCGGCGTGCGGGCAGACATCACCGGATGGTAGAAAAAATAACAACAATGGAGGTAATGTGATGAAAAAGGTTGTTTCTTTATTGCTGGCAATCATGATGGTTTTTACATTAATAAGCTGCGGCGCTGGTGATCAGCCAAAACTTTCAAGGGCAAAGAAAGCCGAATCATTCACGGTAGAGGAAGGGCAGACGGCATTAGCCTCAGAGGACGGTGCGGAGATAGAATTTGGCTGTTTGCTGGAGGCAGGTGAGGAACTCACCATACAAAAGGTATCTCCCGAGTCACCAGACAGCGATGTGGAGATCTACGCCTACGATTTTAAACTGTCTTCCGGCCAACCGGGGGGAGTTGTTGAACTGACCATACCATATGACGATACGGGGCTTAATAGCGATGAGGAACTGCTGTCGGTCTGCGGTAAGTACCTCAATGAACAGAGCGGTCAATGGGAGGATGTCTTCTATACGGTGGACGCCGAAGCAAACAAGGTGCATATTATCACCGACCATCTCTCCACCTATAGCGTGTTTAAGATTACCGACACAGGAAAGCGCAATGAGTACATCTCCGATATCAACGTTTACGCCGCTTACATGACGACAAAGCAAGCGGATAAGGTACTGAAAACCTACGCCGAGCAGGGTGCGTCGTGGCAGGGGGATGTTGTTTTGGCGTTTCTAAATGCAAACAATTCGCTTCCAATGTTCGCTGAAACAAACATACCAACTCTCTTAACGCTTGGGGGTGCGTATGATGACCTGATCACCGAACCGTTCGGTGACGCGTTGACGGTTTTGGGTATCGCAACCTCCTGTACACAGTTTGCATATGACGCATACAGCAACGGGCTGACAAGCAAGGAAACGTCGATCAGCGGTATGAAAAGCGTTTTGAACCTGGGGTTGAATCTGGCGTCGTCACAAAAATATTTGCTGGATTCATTTCAGGGTGCTTATGTGGGCGTGGGAGTAATAGATATCGCGCTTACCGATGTGATGAACTTTGCCATCGACACCAGGTATGAAAGCACAAAGAATATGTACGACGCTTACTACGCAAGACCCGAAAACAAGCGCCGTGTCAGGGATTGGTACGATTTGTTCAAGGAGATATACGAAGATAACAAATCCGACCCGCAGGCAGCCCTTGACAAAATGAAGAGCGAGATTGACAACTACGTAAACGAATACTGGGAGGTGGCAGCGAGCGACTGGGAATCATGGATAGACGCATATGACAAAAACGGCAGTCTGTCCAAGTATCCGTGGCCGTCGGAGAGCGATCGCGAAAAAATATCAAGCAATTTCAAAGCCGAGATCTACGATTACCTCCAGGCTGTGTTCCGCTCTCTGAGCCGGGATATATATTTTGATGCGCTCATTCAGAGAGAAAAGGAGTATGAGAAACTCGCCGCACAGTTAAATACCGAATACACCATTACAATAAAAGAGCAGGCAGTAGAGGGAAAGCAGCCCAAATGGGCAAACTGTTATGTCAAATTGGCGCCGCTTTCTGACAAGACTACTGCGAAAGAGTGGACGATCAGGCTGGACGATAAGGCAAACGGGCAGTTCAAATTCACTTTGCTTGCCCACGAAACAGCAGGATTTCCGATGAAGCTGGAATTCTATAAAACGCAAAAAGATTTGGAGGAGGGTAAGGTTGCGGCGAGCACAAAGCTAAAACCGTTTACAAGCACCGAAAAAACCTTTACCATTAAAGCCCAGGCCGAAAAGGTTGACTATTCAGGAACCTTCACAGGTGTGCTTCATGTTGCAGAAACAGGCAAGGATATTAATGTGACAACTGTAGTCACATTTGAAAAGGACTTTGGAGATGGCTCCTACTATAAAATAGTATGCTCAAATGATGAAACCGGGAGTACCTACATAAATGGCAGCTATTTTGTACGGTGGTCGACAGGCGAGGCAAATATCGCGGGAGTAAAGCTTGTGTTTACCGCTGACGGAACATCCTTCACCGCCTCCATGCGAGATTACAACGATAAAGAGTGGGGCACGATGACCTGTCAAAGGTAAAAACATGGGGCAATCCGGTACAATTTTTTGCCCGTGCCAACAAGTCCGCCGCGCTGTGCGAATCTGACTATGTGGGCGAGGAGACGATCATCTATCGTATCCTCGCCCTATCGTTTTACTGCTTATGGACCGATTCCCGTTTGGAGAATCCCTTTTAAGCGAATACTCATCAATCCTTCCATCTATATAAATTCCGTGAGACATTATTATTGACCTCTGAAAAATATTTTGGGGCCGCGATGCTTCGCACTCCGTATCCATGTCCCGCATGAGACGTTTGGGGCAGCCCGTCCTTCATAGCTATTTGCCCTTCATATGAGTTTTCAATGAAAATCAGCAGGTTGTTCCTATGTATCACAGTCCTGACCGATACCGTCCTGCGCTCCGGCTCAGGGCAGGCAGCGGCCGCCAAAACGGCATTTTCAAGGCCGTTGGAGAGCAGGGAGCAAAGCTCCGTGTCACTTACGGGGATAAAGCCCGGCAGCCTTGCTTCCACCTTCATCGAAACACCCATCTGTATCGCCTTATTGTAGAAGGTCGACAGAACCAGATTGACCGTTTCGTTCTCACAAAAACGGACCGGTGTGATGGCTTCTATATCAGATCGTACAGCTCTCAGGTAGTTTTTTATTTTTTCCATCTGGCCTTCGGAAGCCATGCCCTGCAACATGGCGATATGGTGGCGCATGTCGTGCCGATAAGCCGCGGCGGCTTCCTGCATCCGGCGCAGGGATTTAAGCTGCGAATGCGCGCCGTGGAGTTGGGCGGCCAGCATGTCCCGTTCCACCTGGGCCCGGGTCTGTTTTTGCATTTCAAAGTAGTACAGGACGATAAACACAAAATAAACGACCGATAAAACCGAAGGCATGAACTGGACGGCGCCTTGCGCACCCTGGTATACCCGGCATCAGAACATCCAAAAACAGCACGTCATAATTTTCCTTATCCAGGGAGGCAAGAAGCTCGGGGCGCTTTCAAAGCTGATATAGACAAGATGCGCCTTCCGCGAATTCCGATACGCTTCAACCAGCAAGGCGATTTGCAGCAAATCCTGACTGTCATCGTCACAAATGGCAATCCCTCATATACCTACACCCCCCCCGCAGGCTGATTATACATCCATTATACAGCCATATACCTTGTTCAGCAATCATACTGTTACCGTTCAGGGAGAAATCCGATACCATTCAGGCAAAAAACGTTTTTTTAAAATTATTTCCAATATACTTGCAAGTTAAGAGGTGATTTGCCATGCCTTCCATCATTGCCTATTTCGCCGCTGCCCAGGTGTTCAAGAACTTTGACAATACAGCGAAACAGGCAGTACCTGCCAGGGGAAGTCTTTAAATCTTCATAGCTTTATAAAACAAGCGCTGATTTTGTGATTCTACATGATTGAATAACAATATGAGTTGAATTAGCAAAAGAGTGGTATAAACTAATTATGAAATATAAATACTATCATAACTATCTTTCGGTCTTCAAGAGGCAAAAGCTAATGAGGACAGATGGGCCAGGTCTTAGCCCATTGAAAAATAACGACACTGCTTTAAAGGAGGAGTTATTACCATGCAAGGAAACCAAAAACTTATTGAGACGCTAAATGCTTTACTCGCAGACGAACTGGCGGCTATTAATCAGTACATCGTTCATGCGGAAATGTGCGAGGACTGGGGCTATGGTAAATTACATGAAGGCTTTGAGAAACGGTCCATAGAGGAAATGAAACATGCCGAACAACTAATTGGAAGGATCCTGTTTCTCGGTGGAACACCAATTGTTACCGAACTAAGTAAAATTCGTATTGGAAAGGACGTTCCAGCGCAGGTTGAATTTGACCGTGCAGCAGAGGAAGGTGCAATCAAAGCTTATAATGACGCCATAGCGCTTGCAAGCGAGGTGCGTGACCACGCAACAAGGGACATCCTCATGCAGATTCTAAAGGATGAGGACCGTCATATGGATGAACTTGAGGAGCTTCTGGATCAGATTGAGCAGATGACTTTACCCATATTCCTGGGAACTCAAGTCGGATGATTATCTTAACAGGCAGACTACAGTTAAAAGAGGCTATAGCAATTATAGCCTCTTTTTATGCGTGCCACTTATGCTCTCGCGGCGACCATCTGTCGAGAATTGGAAGATATGGCCACTGTTCTTTTTTGTAATACAATCAGCAGGCTTCGGCGGGACGTGAAAACGTACTGTTTGAATTAACAAGAATATATCAGGAAATGCCCGTATAAAAACAAGGGCGGTTATTGTCCGCCCTTGCTTGTTAATCATTAGTTATCGGTTTCTAACATATTCGCCGATTTTCTTGTCCATAACTGTTATGTGATTCGTAAGCCAGTTTATGACCATTTTATTGGCATTAAGTATAACCAAAATGCTGCCGCCTGTTTCCTCATAATCGCTTTTTAGTTTAGCCAGTTTCTCCACAAAGCTCGCATGAGCTTTCTTTTGGGCTTCAAGCTCGGGATAGCGAATTTCTACCATGAAAGCTTCTTCATCTTTAAAGTGCTTCTTTGTATATTCATCCAAAAAATCGAGCATTGTCTTAATGTATTCCTTGGCTCTCTTCTCTTTTCCGGCCTCAAACAGTGCATTAGCCTTTTCAAACCATATTTTGTGCTGATCATCAATATGCTCTACACCGACTGACAGATTGGGAGTCCAGGCTATCGACATACGATCACTCTCTTTCGGTTATTCTTTAATATTAATTCTATAGGTTTTCTCTTATTAATTCAATAGGTTTTCAGAAGAATGGCATATTATGTCGAAATATCGTCGTGTTTTCTATGGAAAGACATACACGTACGGTATCGTTATAGACGTTCCACCAACCTGTGGTTTTGCCCTACCAATAATGCCGATCAATCTGTGAGAATTGGGGATTTTAACGACTTCTATTAGTTGTGTGTTTGCGTTATAATAAGATACAGCTGTTCTTTTCTTTCTGCAGCGCATCGGCATTGTACCAAACACGCATTATATTCTTTAAATGAATCATTATAAGTAGCAAAGGAGCTGAAATACTATAGCCAGGTTATTGATAGAGAAGCTGAAGGAATCATCCTTTTCAGTTATTCCCATTATTGTTCTGGTTGTTATTTTAAACTATACTATAGCCCCCATTCCGGCATGGAACTTTGTACTTTTTCTGGTTAGCGCTTTTGCGATAATTCTTGGAATAACACTTTTTAACCTTGGAGTGGATATATCACTGATCCCCATCGGGGAACATATCGGATCAGCATTGGTAAAAACCAGAAAACTCCTGACAATCGTTGTTTTAACGTTTTTTATCGGTGTATTCATCACAATAGCAGAACCGGATTTGTCAGTTTTGGCCGGGCAAATAAGCGGAGTACCTGACTCCACCATCATCATCTGTGTCTCAGTAGGCGTTGGCCTGGCTTTAGTGGCCGCATTTTTACGAATTCTGTTCCAGTTCCCGCTTTCGTATTTACTGATCAGCTGTTATATACTGGCATTCATTCTATCAGCCTTCACCGGCAAGGACTTTCTTTCAGTTGCATGGGAATCGGGGGCAGTCTCGACAGGCCCGATAATGGTACCCTTCGTAATGGCTCTCGGGCTCGGTCTGGCATCAGTTCGTGCAGACAAGACTTCTGAAGAAGACAGTTTCGGACTTGTGGCTCTAAGCCTGATAGTACCTATTATTACTGTTTTGGTTTTAGGCATGTTCTTTACGCCTTCTGGTGAAAGCGCCATGTCGGTACCTAGCCTGGATTCCCTTTCAGATATTGCCTTACTTTACGGGTCCAATTTTCCGGAGTATATAAAACAGATAGCAGTGGCATTAGCGCCCATTATCTTAACCTTTGCCATTTTCCAAATCGTTAAGATCCGACTGAAATCGAAAGAAATTTTGAAAATTAGCGTAGGAACAATTTTTACTTTTGCAGGCCTCGTATTGTTTTTAACTGGTGTAAATGTGGGCTTTATGCCGGCCGGATATCAGCTTGGCGGCATCCTCATCAAAAACAATAGTGGCACCATGCTGGTTCTGACAGGAATGATTATGGGTTACTTTGTTGTTGCCGCAGAGCCTGCCGTTTTCGTGCTGAAGCGACAGGTTGAGGAGGTTACCAGCGGCGCAATCTCGGCAAGAGCGATGGGGATAGGCCTGTCGGCAGGTGTAGCAATATCGGTAGGATTGGCTATGGTACGGGTTATTACCGGGCTATCCATTCTGTATTTCGCAATTCCAGGGTATGTGCTGGCTCTGCTGCTTACGTTTTTTGTGCCGCATCTTTACACATCGATTGCTTTTGACTCAGGGGCTGTGGCTTCAGGACCATTGGCTGCAACATTCATGCTTCCCTTTGCTATCGGAGCCTCTGAGACCCTGGGCGGGAATATCTATACCGATGCATTCGGGATCGTGGCACTTGTGGCCCTGACGCCGGTTATCACTCTCCAGTTGTTTGGGCTGGTTTATTCAATAAAATCAAAACTTGCAAAGAAAGCTATGGTTGTTCCGGAAACGGAAGATACTGTTATAGAGCTGGACTATTCATCATCTGAACAGAAAGATGAAACCGATGATGAGTCCATGGATGAAAACTTTGACGAAAAACATGGCATCGGCATGGACAATGCAGTTTCTGATGGGATACAATAATATGAAATAATGGCTGCCAATGAAATGGAATGGAGTGAAATGATGGTCAAACAACCTGAAACCAGGCTTGATGCATTGATTACGATTATAGATCATCGTTTAGAAAATGCTCTGGTAAACGTTTATAAGAGTAATGGCTTTCCAATATTATTATTGACACATGGAAGAGGAACGGCCAAATCAGTCATATATGAGATTCTTGGATACGATGCGTTGAAGAAGGCTGTTTCCATAAGCGTCCAGACAAAGAAAACTACTAAATACTTATTGAAAGAAATCAGCCATCGTATTGACTTTAGCAAACCTGGCACGGGAATAGCTCTTACTATTAATTTAAGCAGTATCAGCAGTGCCCTTTCTAAAATCTGTGTTCAGGCAGAGGAGAATTTGGAGTTAGGAAGTGAGGATATGGTATTTATGTCAAAGGAACCTTATCATTTAGTTATTACCATTGTAAACAGCGGATTTTTTGATCAGGTTATGGATGCGGCAAAGAAAGCAGGAGCCGTAGGAGGCACCGTAGTTCATGCCCGTGGCTTAGGATCAAAAGAAGCTCAGAAATACCTTGGCATAACCATACAGCCCGAAAAGGATCTTGTTCTGATCTTAACACCGAAAGAGCGAAAGCGGCCAATTATGGAGAGTATAATGCATGAGGTTGGGCTGAATACTGCCGGAACCGGTATCTGCTTTTCTTTGCCGGTAGATGCTGCTGTAGGGGTTGGAGCACTTATTAAAACTGATGAAACAGAGGATAGTTCCTTGTAATGAATCAGGTGCCATGTGAAGCTGTGATTAAGGCTTCAGGGAATGGAACAGTTTGGTATGAAGTATGGAAGCAAAAGGACGGTTGAGAAAGAAAAATTTCTCAGCCGTTTTTTTGAGGTTGTTATTGACATATGTCAGAAATGAGATACAATTAGGATGTAAATGACATATGTCAATTATTAACTTGTAGACAGACTTGTAGACAGTAGAGAAGGTCAAATAACCAGACAAGCAAATCTATAAAGAGCAAGGAGTGAGTATTATGCCAAGAGGAGACAGAACCGGATCTATGGGAAAAGGTTCAATGACAGGCCGGGGTATTGGCTTTTGCGCAAGCTTTGCAGCTTCGGGTTATGCAAATCCGGCCAGTTATGGCTGCGGCCTGGGCAAAGGGCCAGGCTTCAGGCGAATGTTCAATACGAACGGGTTGCCTAGAGGAGCGTGTTTCGTTTTTCCGAACAGAGCATATTTTGCGTCGGGTACTGATGAAAAAGATTATCTTAAAAGGCAGGCTGAAATTCTTGAAAGCCGGCTTGAAGACGTAAAAAAGCGCATTGACGAAATCGAAGATTAACCCGGCCATAAAGAGAAAGGCAGGTCACCGCCTGCCTTTGTCCGCATTTTATTGCGACAGGGCTTATAATGAGTTATTCTGTAAAAGGAAGCTGTGACATAAAAACGTGTTTATGATTCCAGTAGAGAGTATAAATGCTGGCATAAAAATGGCATGAAGAACCAGGTGCTTTTCTCTGGTTATTTTTTGTTTTGAATTGAGGTGATTTCAATATGCCGAGACCGATGAAATGGAGAAAGGTATGTAGCTTACCTGAGAGCAGCAGGTTTGGTCCTCTTGATTCTAATGTGAATGGTGAGGACTGTGTAAGGATGAAGGTTGACGAGTATGAGACTATAAGGCTTATTGATCTGGAAGGCTTTACACAGGAGGAGTGCGCCAAGCAGATGAATGTCGCACGTACCACCGTACAGGGCATTTACGCAGAAGCCAGAAGAAAGATAGCCCAGTCGCTGGTAGACGGAAAGATTCTGTTGATTGAGGGTGGCGAGTACAGGCTTTGCGAGGGTCGTGGAAATGGATGCGGACGAGGATGCCGAAAGCAACGTCGAGGACGACGCTTCGCAGGAAATGACCGGTAATGGCAGCATGTTCACAAGCAATAAAGTCAAATAAATAAACATGCTTGTGTGATATAAAGATTTTTGCAGAGGAGCTGATATTATGAGTGAGAAATGCAATCAAAGTTGCAGTAGTTGCTCGGAGGAATGTTCAGAAAGAAAGGAAAACAAAAACGATTTCTCCGAGAAACCACATGAGATGAGCAGCATCAAAAAGGTTATTGGTGTTGTCAGTGGTAAAGGAGGGGTCGGCAAGTCACTGGTAACCTCCATGCTTGCAGTTACCATGGACAGAATGGGATACCGTTCTGCAATTCTTGATGCAGATGTAACAGGCCCTTCTATTCCAAAGGCATTCGGGATCAAGAAGAAGGCTACTGCCAGCGAATTTGGATTGCTTCCCGTGAAAAGCAAGACTGGAATTGATATCATGTCCATCAATTTGCTATTGGAGAATGATACCGATCCCGTTGTATGGAGGGGCCCTATAATTGGTAATACAGTTAAGCAGTTCTGGACTGATGTTATCTGGACCGATGTGGATTTCATGTTCATCGATATGCCGCCAGGCACAGGCGATGTTCCGCTAACGGTTTTTCAATCCATTGCTGTTGATGGAATTATTGTTGTTACCTCTCCCCAGGAGCTGGTTTCAATGATTGTGTCAAAAGCAGTCAAGATGGCTGAAATCATGAACATTCCGGTTTTGGGATTGGTTGAAAACATGTCTTATTTTGAATGTCCGGACTGCGGTAATAAACATAAAATTTTCGGTGACAGCCATATTGATGAGATTGCCGAAAAGCACAGGCTAAAAGTACTTGCTAAGCTTCCAATAAACACAAAAATAGCTGCCGCCTGCGATAAGGGCATGATTGAGCTCTTTGAAGGCGATTGGCTTGATCCTGTAGCCGAAATCCTTGAAGGAAGAATAAAGGAAGACAGCAACTGAGGGTACATATAGGCTCTGTTTGTCACAAACATCAACACCATGCGGTGAATAATGAAGTCTTGGCAGTGCTTACACTATGATGATCAGTGTAGGCACTGTTTTTATATAAGCATAAATATAAGAAAGACAACTCAGCTTGGCTCCAATACATGTAACAGGTTGCAGTGTAAGCTGATAGCCACATTTCCAGGAAACAGCACCAATAGCAGCTCAAAACATCACAGAAAGAGCCTTTTCTTTATCTCGCTAAAGTGATATAATGAGAAAGCGGTTTTTTGAAATGATATGAAAGATTTTAAGACGGAGGAATGGAAATGAAAACTAAGAAAGTGCTGTTATTGCTTTTGTCGCTAGCCATGATTCTCGTACTGGTAGCTTGCGGCCAGTCACAGAGTGACAGTGATTTAAGTTATGTTAAGAAAAATGGCAAGCTGATCATCGGTTACACTGTATATGAGCCCATGAATTATACAGATGAGAATGGCAATTTTACCGGTTTTGACACCGAACTGGCCATCGTTGTCTGTGAGAAGCTAGGTGTTGAGCCTCAGTTCGTTGAGATCGACTGGAATACCAAGGAAGTGGAACTGAACGCGAAGTCCATCGACTGCATCTGGAATGGTCTGACAATTAATGAAGAGCGTAAGGCAACCATGGAGATTACCAAACCTTACGTGAAGAATGCCCAGGTGGTTCTGATAAAAAAGGGAACTTCCTATGACGGCACGGCTTCCCTGATAGGAAAAACAGTAGTGGCTGAGCAGGGCTCCGCAGGCGAGGACACCATTAAGGCCGATGATAACCTTAATCAGGCTACCTTTGTTCCCAAGAGCTTGCAGACAGAGTGCCTGATGGAACTGAAGGCCGGGACTGCAGACGCAGCTGTACTGGATCTGACACTGGCAAACACCATGACCGGTGAAGGCACCAGTTATGAGGATATTGAGATAGTGGATTACCTGGCTGAGGAGGACTATGGAGTTGCCTTCCGCAAGGGTTCTGATATTTGCGCTGAAGTGAACAAGATTTTTGACCAGCTTCGTGCAGACGGTACCATGGCGGCACTAGCTGACAAGTACGGACTTGATCTGGCTGAATAGGCTTACTGTACATAGATATAAAATTGGGGCAGGGGATAAACCTCTGTCCCATCGCTTGTTATTCTGAGGTAGGACAAATATGAATGATATTCCTGTTATTATTAGCCGGCTGTCGGAGAGTTTTCTGTTAAATTGCAGGCTTTTTGCATTAACCCTTTTGTTCTCACTGCCTTTGGGGCTTTTGATTGCATTTGGATCCATGAGCCGCTTCCGTCCGCTTAGGTGGCTGGTACGGACATTTGTTTGGATCATCCGGGGAACACCGTTAATGCTGCAGCTGCTCATCATCTATTTTGCGCCGGGTTTGCTGGACATGGCCTTTTCCTGGCCAGGTGGCACATCCGGGCGTTTTGTTGCCGCAACAGTAGCCTTTATTATTAACTATGCCTGCTATTTTTCCGAAATCTTTCGGGGCGGTATCGAGAGCATACCGCAAGGGCAGTATGAGGCTGGCCAGGTTCTGGGCATGACAAAGAGGCAGATCTTTTTCAAGGTAATACTGCTTCAGGTAGTAAAGCGTATCCTCCCACCGGTTGGTAATGAGGTGATTACACTGGTGAAGGACACAGCTTTAGCCCGCATTATTGCAAATAAAGAGATTATTATGATGGCTGGTGAATACAGCAGCAAAGGGCTTATATGGCCTCTCTTTGCCACGGGCATATATTTTCTTGCCTTTGTGGGAGCGTTAACCCTGCTACTTGACTGGCTGGAGAAGAAACTGAGCTATTTCCGCACATAAAAGGAAGGGATTCAATTGCCAATACTGGAAGTAAGAGATATTGAGAAAAACTTTGGTACTCTCCGGGTTCTGAGAAAGATTGATTTTTCGTTGAAAAAAGGAGAAACACTCGCCATCATTGGTTCTTCCGGCAGCGGAAAGACCACATTGCTGCGTTGTCTAAACTTTCTGGAGCGGCCTGATAGGGGAATAATTGTTGTCAACAATGAGGTTATTTTTGACGCTATGGATCCCGATACCCAACGGGAAAGTGAAGTGCGGAAAAAGCGCCTGCATTTCGGCCTGGTTTTTCAGAACTTTAACCTGTTTCCTCAGCACACTGTTCTAAAAAATGTTACACTGGCGATGGAGCTGTTGGCGAAAGAACGCCCGAACTACAAGCAGGACAAAAAAGCTATCATGGAAGAGATACAGGAAAAGGGTAAAAATCTCCTTTCCCAGGTCGGGCTATCGGATAAACTGAACTGTTATCCTCATATGATATCGGGTGGACAGCAGCAACGGGTAGCCATTGCCCGTGCTCTTGCTCTGGAACCGGATATTCTGTGTTTTGACGAACCCACTTCTGCATTGGATCCTGAGCTTACTGGGGAAGTGCTGAAGGTTATCAGGAATCTGGCAGAGCGCAATACTACAATGATCATTGTAACCCATGAGATGGACTTTGCCCGGGATGTGGCAGACCGTGTAATATTTATGGACGATGGTGTGATTGTGGAGCAGGGAACTCCTGAGGAAGTATTCGGAAACCCCAGAGAAGAGAGGACAAGGCAGTTCCTTACGCGATATAAGGAGAATTCAGGCAATGGTTCAAATGCTGACTGCTAAAACTGTACCAATCGCTGGCCTTAATACAGGCCAGTTTTTTTGTAGGCACTTTATAAGCGAAATGATAAAATATGTAAGCCGTGCTATCATTGATATATAAATGTAGTAGAGATATGTGAGAATTGTTATGATGTTAGCTCTTGCAACAGATGGCATAAAAAGTCGGGCATGGATTCTTCAACGAGTATTATAATGAGATCACGGCCGGAGAGGAGTATACGTGTGATTGGATGGGTAGAGGGTATTCAAAATGCGATTGATTATATTGAGGAGAATCTTACAGAGGAACTGAAAATACAAGATATTGCTGGAAAAGCATATGTCTCGGCATTTCACTTCCAGAGGATTTTCAATATACTGTGTGGCTTCACAGTAGGGGAGTATATCAGAAGCCGAAGGCTTAGCCTGGCAGCACAGGAACTTTCTAAATCAGATGCCAGAGTAGTTGATGTTGCCATTAAGTATGGTTATGATTCTCCAGACAGTTTTACCCGTGCCTTCACCAAGTTCCATGGAATTTCTCCTTCAGCGGCCAAATTGAAGGGTGCAAATCTGAAATCATTTGCACAGATCAGAATTAAAATAAAACTGGAGGGTGGTACAATGCTCGGGTACAAGATCGTTGAAAAGGCACAGTTTACTGTCATGGGCAAAGCAAGAAGATTCAACGCAGACACATCTTGCGATGAGATTCCTGAGGGCTATGAAACCAGGGTGATCCCTGCAGGGACATGGGCAGTCTTTCCGTGTAGGGGCGCATTGCCAAAATCTTTGCAGGATGTTAACAAGAGAATCTGGAGTGAATGGTTGCCAAGCTGTAAGGAATATAAGCTTGCAGGAAACTACAATATTGAAATGTATACCCCGCCTACGGGAAACCCGGACGCCTACTATTGTGAGATCTGGGTACCTGTTGAGAAAATCTAGGGGAATGATGAGTGAGAAAAGCAGGATTAGGGTTTGCAAGACGGAATTATGCAACCCCTAATCCTTTTTGTGTGCCCAAGCTGAAGAGTCGACAGGTAATGAGGGAGAGCAACGGGAGGTAACACTCTTCTTTAATTATGTTTAGTCGTGCAGAAGCAATGTGTGTAAGAGTGGCTGGTAAAAGAAATTTCGGAGGGAAAAATGACAAGGCATGTAAGTACAGGAAACTAAGAATTTTGTCTACATAATTTGTTTCAAGAATTTGCCGGGTATTGTTATAGTGCAGCATATTCCTCCAAAGTTTTCTGCTATGTTTGCACAAAGGCTTAACTCAACAGCGTCTCTGGAGGTTAAGGAGGCACAGAATGGGGATTATGTTGAGCCAGGAAGGGTACTTATCGCCCCTGGTGACAAGCATATGAGAATAAGGAAGTTAGGCAGCAGATATAAGGTTGAGTGTTTTGAGGGAGAAAAAATAAACGGCCATTGTCCGTCCGTGGATGTTTTATTTGAATCGGTTGCCAAAGAGGCAGGAAGAAACGCAATCGGAATAATCCTTACCGGCATGGGTTATGATGGTGCTAAGGGTCTTCTTGCGATGAAAAGAAGCGGTGCTAAAACGATAGGGCAGGATGAGGCAAGTTCGGTGGTCTATGGAATGCCAAAAGTGGCTTATAATATTGGGGCCGTTGATAAGCAAGTGCCATTGAACCGCATTGTAAGGACTTTGTTTACAATGCTGCAGTGATACTGCCATTTTGAGGGAGATATCAGGATGAAACCTAAAATATTCACGATGAAGTTTTCAAAAGTCTATCCGCTACTCGTTCAAAAAGCAGAGAAAAAAGGCCGCACCAAAGAAGAAGTTGATACGGTCATCCGATGGCTGACCGGTTATGATAAAGCAGGTTTGCATGAGCAAATAAGCAGACAGGTTGATGTTGAGACGTTCTTTGAAGAGGCACCGCAAATCAACCCAAATGCTCACAAGATAACAGGAGTAGTCTGCGGGATAAGGGTTGAGGAAATTGAAGATCCGCTGATGCAGAAGATTCGTTGGATGGATAAACTGGTCGATGAATTGGCGAAAGGAAAGCCAATGGAGAAGGTTTTAAGAAGTTAAATTTCTGCTCTGACCATTATTAAATAATTGATAAATAAGGTTTGCTCCTGCTAATGGCAAAATAAGTCGAGAACAGTTTCTGTAGGTTTGATAGAATTAGCACATAACCGGAGTTGATAAAGATGCAGGAACAGGTTTTGGCGGTCCAACGAATGCAGGAATATATTGAAACACATCTTAACGAGGAAATAACCCTTGCCAGTCTTGCAAAGGTTTCCCTGTATTCACCCTGGTATTCTTACCGGCTCTTTCGGGAGTATACCAGCCTTACACCAAGCGAATATATTAGGCGTCTAAGGCTTTCTAAATCGGCAGTTAGGCTAAAATCAGAAGATATAAAAGTTTCCGATTTGGCCTATGAACTGGGTTTTGGCAGTGTGGACGGCTTTCAAAGGGCGTTTTATCGTGAATTTGGATTGAACCCCAGTTACTATGCCCGTCACCCGATTCCTATTCCTCTCTTTATACCTTACGGTGTCAAATTCAAAGAACTCAGGAAGGAGTATGCGGAGATGAAAGAAATGCATAGTGTGTTTGTTCAACTGATTAACAAGCCTGAACGGAAATGTATTATTAAACGGGCAATAGAAGCTGATGACTATTTCGCCTATTGCGAAGAGGTCGGATGTGATGTATGGGGAATTCTGATGAGCATGGATTCTCTGTGTGGTGAACCAGTCTGTATGTGGCTGCCTGAAGCATATAGGAAACCCAACACTTCTACCTATGTGCAAGGTGTGGAGGTACCAATGGATTACGATGGGGTAATTCCGGACGGGTTTAACGTTATAACCCTCCCCGAAGCAAAGTATCTTGCATTTCAAGGTGAGCCGTTTCTTGAGGAAGACTATGCAAAAGCCATTAGTGCGGTTCAGCATTCAATGGATCGATATAGCCCATCGGTCATCGGCTACGAATGGGATGACAGTAATCCCCGCATTCAGTTGGAGCCAAGGGGAGAAAGGGGCTATATTGAACTTCGTGCCGTTAAAGAAATAGGGTGATATCCAGCTCAAACAGAGCCAACAAAGCTGTGCACGAAAGCATAATAGCCCCTTGTGTCCTTATCAAGACAGATTACTGTATGCTGTACCCGGGTCTGTCGGTTAAGCGCCGACAGACCTGTCCTTTTTCGAAGTTGCTGACAGGAAAGTAAGCGCACCTGCGATTACGAGCAGCACAGCCGACACGATATACGAAGTATTATAGCTTCCCGTAGAATCCAAAATTCTGGCAGCCAGCATCGGTCCGATTACTCCCCCGAAGCCCCAGGCGGTAAAGACCAAACCATAATTGACTCCCAGATTCTTTATGCCATATGATTCGGCCGTAGCAACAGGGAAAACCGAGAATAGAGCACCATAGCAGAGCCCGGCGATGGAGACGCCTAAAGCAAGGCTTCCGTATGATGAAAATTGGCTGAATAACGCCATGTTCACTGCCTGCAATAAGAAAATAACTCTCATTGTGTTTAAATGCCCGAGCTTATCGGAAACAAGACCGCCTATGATCCTGCCTGATGTATTGAAAATTGCCAATATCACCACAAGCAGGTATCCATTTTCCCATTGCGCCTGTTCTTTTGCAATGTTTGCAATATGACCGATTATCATAAGGCCGGCAGAAGAAGTAAAAGCATACATTACCCACAGTTTATAGAAGTTGGGGGTTTTGATCATCTCTTTCCAGCCATATTCATTTTTTCTTTCCGGCTTAGAAGTCTGCTGGTTATTTGCCGAGATCGTTGTCTTTGGTGAGTGTCCAGCAGGAGGATCGATCAAGAGCTGTGAAAAAGCAATTAATATTATAATGGCGACGATTCCAAGGTAGAGGAATGTCTTTGAAATACCATTGTTTATTAAAAGGCTGTTTGTAAGAGGAGATATGTAGACAGCTGCAAAGCCCACGCCTGAGACAACTATTCCTGAGATCAAGCCCTTTTTTTGTATTGGAAACCACTTAACTGCCGGAGGTGTGGTAGACGCATAACAGAATCCTATTCCAGCGCCGCCCAGAATACCGAAGGTTAGCAGCATCATTAAAGGATCCCTTGCAATACTGGATAGTATAAGACCACCACCGAGCAGGATTCCCCCGAAGGTGGAAATCAATCTCGGTCCTTTTGTGTCCTGGAGCTTTCCTGCAAAAACCATTACGATTGCAAAAGAAACAGTGCACACAGTATAGGGCAGCGAAGCCTCAGTGCTGGTCCATCCAAGTTCTTTTACCAGTGCCTTGCCCATGATACTCCAGATATAGAGTACACCCAATATCAGATTAATGCCTGTAGCTGCTGAAGTTACAATCCATCCTTTGAAATTCCGCATAGAAATAATCCTCCGATATTAATTATTTGGATGCAAAATGTCAGGCGAAAAGCCCGTGTAGAAATATATTACTGACATAATATATTATGAACTGCTGCTTGTAAAGCTATAAAAATACAAAATGCCGTATATTTATTAAAACATTGCATCGGTTCGTCTATCCTATTAAAGGAAGGTTTTTTCAGCATTCCAGCTATATGTGAAACCTAAGGCCGGATGTATAAAATATGAGATCTGATAAAGCAGGAAAAGAACAGGTTTTTCCTTGACCTAAAATATAAATATTGTAAATTGAGTTTCAACGTGCGAAATGGGTATAAATAAAGTAAGTAAATTATTTATTGCATGATCTGTGACACAAGCAATAATATGAATGATTACTATTCAAGTCAGTGCTTGGGTTCAGTCGCAAATGCATAATTTATATGCTTTCCAAACTAAATAGGGGGGAGTTAATACCATGAAGAGCAAAAGGGTGTTTAGATTCAGGGGATTGTTCTTGAGAATTTTCGCCATATCTGTTTTGTGCTTATCAATACCTATGTTGATAAGCATGATTTCAGCAAGTCAACTGTCAAAAAAGTATTTTGAGGAATTGTCAAGTGATGCTTTATTAAACATTGCTGTTGAAAAAAAGAACCAAATGGAGTTAGCACTTACCAACATTGAAAAGCAAGCCCAGTCAATTGCAAAGCAGCCCTTTATAGTAGATACTCTAAGTAAGGCTACCATCAATTCCACAGAGCCGGATCCATCTGCATTGAAGAAAATCTCGCAGAATCTGCAGGATAATTTCGAACTGGGAGAAGGCCTTTTCGAGAATATTTTTTTGATGTATAAGAACAAAGACATAGCTGATGGAATTGGAGGAGTATCTGTCGGATGGGAAGATGAAGTGGTGGGAAGTGCAGACAGCCTGCTGGTCCGAGAAGTGAGAAAGTCACCTACAACCGGGCGGCCTGTCATGACAATAGTGGCTCCCATAAAAAACAATGAACAGCATCTGGGAACAATAGGGATGGCCATAGAACTGAACAGTGTGTCCGAAAAAGTAATTGATGGGAACTCTTTAGATGGAAGCTTCGGCACACTTATTTTGAATCATGCAGGTCTTGTAATCTCGTCAGCAAACCCCGAACACGTTTTAGCTTTGGATTTTAATGATGAAGGGATGGGGCTGCAGGACTTTTATAAAACAATTGAATCTGAAAAGACAGGGATTGGCTTTTTTACTCTTGAAGGTGTAAATAATATTGCGGCTTACAGCTACAGCAGCAAATACGGTATGTACATACTATCCTACAAGCCTGTTTCAGCATACATGAATATGATTAACAGTTTTACATACCTTTTGGTCAGTATCTTTGTTGTCAGTATTGTATTAGCATTGATCATTATTTATTTCTCTTCCAAGAATATAACAAAACCAATACTTGCTGTTTCTGAACAGGCGGAGCTGCTGTCAAGCGGGAATTTATCAGTGGAAATTCCGGAAAGCTCTTTAAAGAGGAAGGATGAGCTGGGGAAACTTGCAAACTCTTTCGCTGCTATGATTCATAATTTAAGGAATATAATAATGCAGATCACTGAGACAGCGGAACAAGTGGCTGCAGCAAGCCAGGAATTATATGCGGCGGGTGAGCAGGTAGGCAAGGCAGCTGAGGATGTGGGAACGAGAGTTATGGATATTGCCTCCGGTTCGGAGCAGCAATCTGCGCAGGTTGACTCGGCACTGTCAAACTTAAGTGATTTAATGGGTCAAATTAATGAAGTAGTCGTTAACACGGATACGATGGGAAAAACCACTGCTCATATGATAGATGATATTTCAGCAGGAAGCAGATCGGCTGTGAAATCCATTGAAAAAATGAACGAACTGAAAGATAATACTGAAGAAATCTCTAGGGTTATTACCGATTTAGGGAACAATTCTAATCAGATAGGGCAGATTATTGAGCTAATCAGCGGAATAGCTGAACAGACCAATTTACTTGCTCTAAATGCAGCTATTGAGGCAGCCAGGGCCGGTGAAGCAGGAAAAGGTTTTAGCGTGGTTGCCGATGAAATCAGGAAATTGGCTGAAGAATCAGCGGACGCCAGCGACAGGATTGCCAAGCTGATTGTGGAAGTTAAGAACGGAGTAGACGTTGCTGTCGATAAGATGGATGTCAGCATGAAATCTGTAGATTCCAGTGTACAGACCATTCAGGAGAACGGAAGTATTTTCTCTGCGATTAACGAACAGGCTGAACAGCTTAAAGATATTGTTGCACGCGTTACGAGAAGTGTAAAAGTAATGACTGAGAGCAGCAATAGCTTTGAACGCACTATGCAGGAGATAAATGAGGTGAGTCAGGAATTCTCCACGAATGCCCAGGATGTTTCTGCATCCAGCGAAGAGCAGGTAGCTTTGACAGAGGAGATTATATCTTTTGCAAAGGGATTGGCAAGTATGTCTGAGGAGTTGTCAAGCCTGATCAATCGCTTTAAAATGTAAAACTCAACCCCATGAAAGTATAATAAGTATTATTGTCTACTAACGTTCTCATGGTTGCAGGAAATGAGGAGAGAGGTTTAAAAAACCTCTCCTTATCACTAACAGTTGGAGTATGAGCCTTCTTGCCGGGTTACGGCAGGAAGGCTTTTTTAAGTTGCCCCCGCTTCTCTTCCCTTGACCACTGTGAGTAAAGTGCATGCTTCATGAATGAAACACCGGAGTTTACCTGTCGTGAAAATGATAAACCGCAACATTTGGAACGGAGTGGTTAACAAAAAGGTTAACCCAAAAAAGATATATGAACAATTGATTAATCATTATGTTAATTCAACAAAAATTTATAGCAAAACTGCTGTGTTTTTGTGCAATATTCATTGACATTAGCCATAGAATAGAGTATAGTATACACATGAAATACCGCATATCATCGATGAAGTAATAAGCGGTGAACCAAAACATTAATCACATCGCAATAAAAACAAAGTTAGTAAACCTATAGGTTAATCACAAGTCAAAACTAGCAACGCAAAAATTATCTGCATCAAAAATCATATACGGGGGACGGATGCCATGACACAGAAAGCCAGGGTTACTTTAGAAAGATCGTATACAATAGGCGAAGTAGATAAGAAGATTTTTGGCTCATTTGTGGAACATCTGGGCAGAGGTATCTATAACGGAATATATGAACCCACCCATAAGGAAGCTGACGAACACGGCTTTAGAAAAGATGTTGCCGGGCTCGTCAAGGAGTTGGGTGTCTCGGTGGTTCGATATCCTGGTGGGAATTTTGTTTCAGGCTATCGATGGGAAGATGGTATTGGCCCTGTAGAATTGCGTCCAAAGAGGCTTGATCTTGCATGGCGCACGCTGGAAACCAATGAAGTTGGAATAAACGAATTTGCATCGTGGTGTAAGCGTACAGGAGCGGAACCAATGCTTGCGGTCAATCTGGGCACAAGGGGGATAGAAGCAGCTCTCGACCTTTTAGAATACTGCAATCACCCTTCTGGAACCTATTGGAGCGATTTGCGTATTAAGCATGGATATCAAGATCCCCATGATATCAAGATATGGTGTCTGGGGAACGAGATGGACGGCGATTGGCAGGTAGGGCACAAGACGCCGCAGGAGTATGGGCGGATCGCCGTAGAAACAGCGCGTGCCATGAAACGCTTTGATCCTGATATACAGCTTGTATCATGCGGAAGCTCCCATACCTTCATGGATACGTTTCCAGAATGGGAGGCAGAAACATTAACACACACATATGATGTGGTCGACTATATCTCGCTTCATCAGTACTTTGGTAATGAGGACGGTGACACAGCAAATTTTCTTGCTCGTTCGCTGGAGACGGAGCATTTCATCAAGACTGTCATATCCGTATGCGATTATGTTAAGGCTAAAAAACGAGGGAAAAAAGATATCATGCTGAGCTTCGATGAGTGGAATGTATGGTATCATTCAAAGCCACACGACGATAATCAAATGAAAGGAAACCCGTGGCAAACCTCTCCGTCTCTTCTCGAGGACATCTATACCTTTGAGGATGCACTCGTTGTTGGCTGTATGCTGATTACGTTTTTAAAGCACGCTGACAGACTGAAGATTGCATGTATGGCACAGTTGGTTAACGTCATTGCCCCGATCTTGACAGAGTCTGGGGGAGGGGTATGCCGCCAGACCATATTCTATCCTTTTCTTCACACATCGATGTTTGGCAGAGGCACGGCTCTCAGACCCATCGTTGACTCACCAAAGTATGACTCCAAAGATTACACTGATGTTCCGTACATTGAGACTGTGGCCGTCATGAATGAGGAAGACGAAGAACTGACACTGTTTGTGGTGAACCGGAGTCTTGAAGATGCCATAACCATTTCTTGCTTCTTCAGAGGTTTTGAGGATTATATGTTCACGGAGCATATCGCTTTGGAGAATGAAAACCTCAACGCAGTCAATACCCTGGCCAATCCCGATGCCGTGGTTCCGCATATCCGGCAGGGTTCCTGCGTGAGTTTGGGGAAAGGAGAGTTTACCATTGAACTTCAGAAAACGTCGTGGAACGTGATTCGATTCAAAAAAGCGCGTTAAGTGTTATTGACCGGAATATCCGGTGATTATGGGTATTCCGCTAAATATAATTATATCAATGAAAGTGAGGTTGCTGGAAATGAAGACAATGAAACTGTTGTCCGTATTAGTCGCTATCGTGATGCTTGCAACTTCTTTGGCTGCTTGCGGAGCACCATCCCAGACAGAATCACCTACACAGGCTCCAAGTCAGACACAACAACCGGCGAACGGTAGTCCATCGGATCCATCTACGGTTGCTGCTCAACCGGTAGATATTGAGTTCTGGACATTCCAGGATCTGCATGTAGCGTTCTATGAAAAGATGGCGGAAAAATGGAATCAGGAAAATCCTGATAGGCCCATCAATTTTATTCCGACTGTCTATCCCTTCGACGACATGCATAATAAGCTTCTTATCGCGCTGCAATCAGGGGTAGGAGCACCTGATCTCGTGGATATCTTGATCCAATCCGCACCGAGGTATGGTCTTTGCCTGAAATGATGAATTCAGTTAACAAATTCACCGAGTATTATGTAACCAATCCCTTTGAGGTTCTCAGTGCGATTAAGGACGAGATTCTCTCGATTAATGTATCCGAGGCACTCCCCGCAACGCTTGATGCGGTGAAGAACTCTGTTCTGACCAGGGCTTATACCGAGAAGAATGCCAATATTCCGGCTATGCTGGCAGAAGAGGAGAGTAAGATTCAATACTGATTATGCCTCTGTAGTGACGGCCATCCGAAAGCGCCTTGAATGGCGCTTTCGGATAATGTGTTTTCATAAACAAACATCGTAAATTGCAAAATGAGGGGGCAAAGGAGCGATGAAGCTTAAGAACTGGATAAAGTCCGTACCCTATTCACAAAAGATTGCGCCCTATGTTTTTATTTCTCCGTTCATCATAGTGTTCTTAGTGTTTTTTGTGTACCCGGTTATATCCACAGTCATCATGAGCTTTCAAAAGGTGGTGCCCGGACAGACAACATTTGTGGGGTTGGACAATTTTAAGAATCTTCTTAACAGCGATTTTTCAAAGGCTGTTAAGAACAACCTGATTTATACGGTCACCACAATTGCCGTGCTGATACCGGTTCCTTTAATCCTTTCGGTTCTCTTAGACAGCAAGAAGATGATTGGGAAGAATTCTTTCCGGGCGATTCTTTTCCTGCCTGCGCTGGTTTCAATCGTTGTGGCAGGTTTCACCTTTCGGCTGATCTTTGGAGAACTACCCACTGCCCTGTTAAACAGCATTCTCTCAAACTTCGGAGTAAAGCCCATCAAGTGGCTTGGTGGCCCGGCACAATGGACGACCTTTTTCGCGCTGCTCACCCTTTGTTCCTGGCGGTGGATGGGTGTGAATATCATTTACTACTTATCGGGACTCCAAAGTATTCCGACTGATCTCTACGAAGCAGCGCACATAGATGGCGCCGGATCAATGCAAAAGCTCAAGTACATAACCATTCCACTATTAAGGCCTGTAACCATCTACATTCTTACAATCAGCATTTACGGTGGTATGGCTATGTTCCTGGAAAGCTTCATGCTGTTCAACGGCAATCGTTCGCCGGGTGGTGCAGGACTCACAATTGTCGGATACCTTTATCGTCTTGGCTGGGAGCAGGCCAATATCGGGTATGGGTCAGCAATAGGCTTGACACTGCTGGTTATCACCCTTGGCGTTAATGTCATTATGCTGAAATATGCAGGTCTGTTCAAGAAGGGAGAATAATATGAAAGCTAAGAGGAGTATAAAGCTTACACCACAGACGGGCATCATGCTCATGCTTTTCATTGTAATGGCTGTCATCACTCTCACCCCTTTTGTCAGCATATTCCTGGCATCGCTTCGGCCGGGAAAGGAGATCATGAGACAGGGTTTGGGGCTGAATCTTGATACGTCAGTGATGTCCTTCAACAACTATATATACCTGTTCTCAGGTGAAACCGCATATTTCACATGGTATAAAAACAGCATTATCATAACTGTCGTGCAAACTGTGCTTACGCTGTTTGTCAGCGCTTTTGTCGGTTATGGTTTCGCGATGTATGATTTTAAGCTGAAGAATTTGCTTTTTATGTGTGTTTTGTTTATTATGATGATACCTATGGAAATCATAATGCTGCCGCTCTTCCAGCTGATTATTAAGCTTAAGTTGATTGACACCATATGGGGTGTGATTTTGCCCTTTGTTGCAGGGCCGTTGCCGATATTTTTCTTCAGACAATATCTAAGCGGCATACCAAAGGATTTTCTGGACGCGGGAAGAGTAGATGGTTGTACCGAGTATGGAATTTTCTTTCGGATCGTATTCCCGCTGATGAAGCCTGCTTTTGCGGCAATGGGTATTTTCGTGGGTATGAACAGCTGGAATAATTTCTTGTGGCCAATGATTGTTTTAAACTCAAAAGATAAGCTCACGCTGCCCATAGGCTTGAACGCATTGATTACACCATACGGGAACAATTATGATGTGTTGATAGCTGGAGCGGTGTTCTCCGTGATTCCGGTTATCATTCTATTCCTGTTGTTCCAAAAATACTTTATTGCCGGAATGGCGGCTGGCGGCGTAAAAGGGTAAGAAAAGGGGCGATTGTATGATCATTACACCCATACCGGAGAATGTGGCTTTTTTTGAAGCGCTGGCGAGCCCCGTACGCCTGGAAATCATACATCTGCTGGCTGAGGAGGATCTGAACATCAAGCAGCTGGCCGAGAAGATCGGTATTAGCAGTTCCATCATGATCAAGCATGTTCAAAAGCTTGAAGATGCCGGCTTGGTGACTACCAGGATGGTGAAAAGAAACGGTTCCATGAACAAGATATGCACCCTGGTATTTGCGGAATATCGGCTTATGCTGGATTATTATCGCAGGTGGGGATTACCCAAGGTGAACACTTATTCTATCCCTGTTGGATCCTATTGCCTGATTGAGGGAACACCCACTTGCGGCCTTGCCACAGAGAGGGGTGTGATCGGGAACCGGGATGACCCGCAGGTTTTTTGGGAAATTGAGCGCTTTAACGCACATCTTTTATGGTTTACACAGGGGTATGTGGAATACAGATTTCCAAATTATCTCTCAAACCAGCAAAAGATTGTGGAGATTGAAATATCCTTTGAGATAGCCTCAGAAGCGCCCGATTTTGCCGACGATTGGCCATCGGATATCACGTTCTATTTTAACGATAAAAGGCTTTTCACATGGACCAGCCCCGGGGACTTTGGGGTGAAACGCGGAAAGCTTACTCCTGAATGGTGGTCCTCCAATCAATATGGCTTGTTAAAGACTATACACATCACTCGAGATGGAGTTCACATGGATGATGAAAAGGTTTCGGATGTCACCCTGGAGCAGCTTTTAACATATGATCACCATTATTGGAGCATTCGTTTTGAAGTTGCAAAGGATGCAAAAAACGTGGGAGGTTTAACCCTGTTCGGCAAGAAGTTTGGAAACCATGAACAGGACATTGTGGTACGCACGTTTTTTGAAAAAGCAGATCAGATAGAAAACAACAAAGGTATAGATAAGGGCTTAGAGCGATGCTGAGCTTTTATGCACTCATGCTTAAAAGAAGCTGAAGTACCGAAGCGGTCACGCCTTCGGTACCCCAGTATTTGCTATGGTATGGACAATACTCATCTTACTTGATTGATTTCATCATCCCGCCCCATTTTCCGAGGTAATTACCGTTCCAGGAAAAGTATGTGGAGCAGGTTGTTTTGACGGGTGCGATTGCCTGCATGCGCTGTTCAACACTCTTGGTCTGGTTAGTAAGATCCTCGGGGGCAACTATTCTTCCGCGTCAGCTTTTCCCTTATGTCTCTTAAAGAAGTAAGCCAAACCGCCGATGCAAATAACCAAGCCCAAAATAGCAGGCTTTAGAATAGACATGCCAGATTCGCCACTGAATGCAACGCTCCAAATAATTTTAAGAACTGCAGCGCCTATGATAACGCCTAAAAGCCATTTCCAATTTCTTTTCCATGCCGACATGAGCAGCATAAAGAAGAATAACGGGACCGCCAGGGTCGACAAGCTATCTGATCATTTATTTCGGATTCCGTTAAGAACAATATATAACAGCGAGTCAACAAGGCTATTTATCTCTTCCTGGTTGTATTCGTAATCTGGGTTGTCAAACCTGCTAATCATGTATTTATAAATTGCGCTGTATAAGGATTGGAGCAACAAGCATAAGGCTAAGGTGTCAACTCCGTTGTCTATTTCGTCTTTGTCTTTTGCACTGTTTATCATTTGTATAAACAGCAATTCTGATTGTTTCTCTCCTTCCTTCATGACTGCTGATTTAGCCAATTCATCATTTTCTTTGGAGAATTGCTCACCTAGGGCGGCATATTCAGGATGCTTTTTGGCAAACTCTATCCCTTTTAAAAATAGCGAACGAAATTGTTCCGGCAGTGTTAAGTTATGATATTCTGCCATAACGGTTGAGAAAAATTTAGTTTTTTCTTTTATGGCTAAACCCATAGTATAAACATATAAATCAAGCTTATCCTCAAAATACTGATAGAAGCTGCCTTTAGGAATGTTTGATACCATGCATATTTTATTAATACTGGAGGCATTATAACTGGCTTTGGAGAATTCGTTCATAGCGGCTGAGATTATCAGGTTTCTTTTATCCTGCGGCAAATTAAAAAAGGTTTCCCGAGGCATCAGTATCCACCTTTCCAGGGGTTGTGACCATGTGGTCAGGTTTCTAATTATATCATACGACCAGGTGGTCGTATTGTCAATTAAATGTTGTGACTTGTCTTAGCTAGGAATCTGGAGGTGGTGAGTGCATGCGTATGCTGTACCCAAGTATTGCATTTTCAAAAAGGATGCTCAGAAGGTTCTTATCCTTTTGACCATGAGAAAAACAGTTCGCTATTATTGACTGGTACATACAGATCCCCTAACCGACTACTATAATGAATAAAAATGGAAGCACATACATAACCACCAATCTAAAGACAATAATTCAATTGTCGATATAGTTTATGGTTGGTTATTATAATATGGTCATTTATGACAATAATAGTTGAATAGGAGGGGTTAACGTGATCAGGTCTGGTGTAATCATAACAGACAGGTCAAAATGCGTTGGCTGTAACAAGTGTATTCGAAATTGTCTTGTACCTTATGCAAACAGGGTGACAGAAGAAAGGAAAATAGTTGTTGATCACTCCAACTGCATCCTCTGCGGGGAATGTTTAAAGGTTTGTAGACATAGTGCCCGCAGCTATACAGACGATACGGATGCATTTTTTATTGATTTGGAGAAGGGAACGGACATAGCACTGATAGTAGCACCGTCATTTATGTTCAACTATCCCAACAAGTATAAAAATGTTCTTGCCTGGCTGAGGGGAAAAGGTGTCAAATTCATATATGATGTCAGTTTCGGAGCCGATATTACAACTTATATGTACATAAAGGCTGTACAGGAAATGAATTTGACAACGGTGATAGCTCAGCCCTGCCCGGTGATTGTTAACAGTATAGAATGTTATTACCCTGATCTTATCAAATATCTCAGTCCTATAGGCTCACCGATGTATTGTACTGCAGTATACCTTAGAAAATATGATGGATTCACTGGAAAAATAGCTGCTATATCCCCATGTATGGGAAAAATCGATGAATTCAGTAAAGATGAAGTTATCAACTACAATGTCACATTTAAAAAGCTGATGGAGTTATATAATTCTTCAAGGTTTGATCCGGTGGCGGAAGGCGATTTTGATTCTCCGGAAAGCCTTGTTGGTTATTGGTATCCAACACCAGGTGGCTTGAAAGAATGTGTTGAGCAGATTTTTGGAAGGAAGTATCATATAAAGAGGATAGAAGGCCCCGAACTTGCTCAGGAATATCTGAAGGAGATCAACGGCTCAAATGAGATAATTCCTGTTGTTATAGATATACTCAATTGTTCAGAAGGATGTTTATCCGGTACGGGCACCCAAGAGCATATTTCACAGGATCAGAAGGAAAAAGAGCTTTTCATAAAGGCATCAGAGGCAAATAAGCCTTTATATAATAGAAAACTTAAATACAAGAAGCTTGTAAAGCATTTCGACAGATCTCTCAGGATGGAAGATTTCTTATACTCATATACATCAAGAGAACATGGCATTAACTTAAGTCACAGCGAAATGGAATCGGGATTTGCAGCTCTTGAAAAATTTACTGAGGAGGACAGAACTATAGATTGTTCCGCATGCGGATATGATTCATGCGCCCAAATGGCTGAAGCTGTTTTTCTTGGATACAATTATCCGGATAACTGTATCTATTATTCAAAGAATAAACTTCAAAAATCCCTGGACGAAATCTCTGATCAAAACAAAACGACGGAAGAACTCTTATCCAGGGCTAACTACATGTCAGCTAAACAGTCTGAGTTTGTCGCAAAACTGAAAAGTGATGTTGAAACTGTCAACAGTGTGATTGGAGAACTGGTGCATGTTTACACAAGCATTGTCAACTCCATTACAGATATTAATGCTCAGATGATGGATGTGGAATCTCTTTCTAGAAACAGCGCCGAGAACACTGATGAATTGAGAAGGAGATTTGATGATTATGTTAAGATGTCTGAATCCATCAGGAATATATCTGAACAGACGCGCATGCTGTCACTTAATGCTTCCATCGAGGCTGCAAGGGCAGGGGACTACGGCAGGGGATTTCTGGTGGTTGCAGAAGAGGTTAGAAAGCTTGCCGAAGATGCAAGGGAAGCAGTAGCTGGCTCAAATGATATCAATAATGTTATTGAAAGTGATATTCAGAAAATCAACAACCTTATAAATAAGCTGGAGAAAGTAGTGATTCTGGTCACAGAGAACATACAGAATGTCCTTGCAGCATCAGAGGAGGCCAGTGCCTCAATGCACCAGATAGAAGATACAATAGGAGCTATCGTTCAGTCCGCAGAAAGAATGTATTCAGGGTACGCATCGTCCGACACAGATGCCAAATCCCGAATCAGTTAGATTAACAAAGTCGTAGAGTTTTTTGAAAACATTGACTTTCGGGTTTTTCATCGGAGGCAGGTGTTTGATTCACCTGCCTTTGTCTTTATGTAGTATCAAATCAATACCGGAGGAAAAGAGATTACCTGCAGAAAAAATATAAGAATCTGCACAATGCCGCTTTATACTGTTTATTCAACATATATCATTTTTCTGGTAATTCCGCCGTCTGCAACAAGGTTTATGCCCGTGATAAAATCATTTTCAGCAGCCGTAAGATAAAGACATGCCCGCGCGATGTCATCCGGTTTTCCCACGCGCCCCGTCAGATGCTGTTCATGATCGGCCGGACGCAGCTTCGTATAATCTCCTGTTTCAATCCAGCCGGGGGAGATGGCGTTTACTGTAATCCTGTCTTTGCTGAAAGAGGCTGCCAGCGCATGGGTTATGGCTACAATCCCGCCTTTTGAGGCAGCATAGGCTTCTGAATTTGGCTCGGACATGATAGCCCTTGTGGAGGCAATATTGACTATAGCTCCGCCCTCTTTGTTCCTGCGCATATATTTTGCTGCCTCACGAGATGCAAGAAAAACGCTTCTTAAGTTTGTGTTTATCACATTGTCCCATTCTTCGGAGGATAATTCGTATGGCGACTTAAAATATGATATGCCTGCATTGTTTATAAGGATATCAATCCGGCCGTATGCTCCGAAAGCTGTTTCCATAAGGTCTGTAAGGTCTGCTTCAACCCTTACGTCCGTTCTCACAAACAGCGCTTGCCCGCTTTTTTCTTTAATGATCGAAGCAATCTGCAGTCCTGCGGTTTCATCAATGTCCGCGATTATGACATTGGCTCCTTTTTCCCCATAGAGCAGAGCGATACCCTTACCTATCCCGTTGGCGGCTCCTGTTATTATCACGGTTTTGTTTGAAAAGTTCATGTTTATCACATCCCTGAAATAATCGATAGTATGGGGTGCTCCTTTTCATGCCTTCGTAGGTATCGGACACCTCTATAATATTTTACATCATTTTCCTTTGAATTTCCTATGAAAAATCCATATAGCCACTCTTTCAGATTTGACTTTTATTAAACAGATGGATAGAATTATAGCATCAGCACTCTGATGAATTGAGTGCCAGGGTTTATAATACAAAAGTTACTTCCACCGATGTCGATGGAAACTGCAAGCAATTGGTGCGGGAGGCTTTTGTTCATGAGAATTCCCGATTTGTAGCAGCTACCAGTTATCAACTATAGGGAACAGATTTGTTTGGATTTTCAGTATTTCCAATCATAAAGGGAAAGAGAAGTAAACCTTGTCAGCCAGAGTCTATATTAAAGACTCTCTTTACAATATAGGTTTATTACATAATATAAAGTAATGAAGGAGGTAGAACAGATGAGTGAATCTGTTGTTTGTGCATTTGAAAGGACTGAAAAGGGCAGAAAGGCGAGAAGAGAGGGTTTTATTCCCGGTGTGGTCTATGGAAAAGGGGTTGAGTCCGTAAGCATAAAACTGGAGCAGAAAGATTTCAGAAGGGTTTTGCAGGGGCGCTCCATGACTTCCATGTTCAAGCTGAAGCTTGGAGATAAGGTGCAAAACTGTATTATTAAAGAAATTCAGAAGCATCCCATCAAAGGGGAAATCCTTCATATTGACCTTCAAGCTATTGACAGGGATGAGGTCATCCGGCTGAAAGTACCTGTTGTTTTTGAGGGTAGGGAAAAATTGGCATCGAACAGATATCTGCTTCAGGAGTTTATAAATGAAGTGGAGATTATGGTTAAGGCCGCTGATATGCCGGAGTTAATTAGCATTGATGTTGGGAACAGAGAACTGGGCGAAAAGATTACCATCAGTGATCTCTCAATCAGCGATGATATCAAGGTTCTGCATGATGACGATGAAGTCCTTGCAGTTGTATCTGCTGCAAAAGTGGATATAAAGGCGGATAGCGAATCAGCAAGTGAAGATACCGCTGAAACGGACAGCAACTCAGGCAGTGAATCTGACGGCAATGAAGGCTGATATAAGTTTAACTTCATTGACAAACGGGTAAAAAGACAGTAGAGTATAAATTGCTGAGCCAGAAGAATTATCTAATGGCAAAGCGATGATTCGATATTTTCCTGACGCCGAATATAGGGATATAAGGCGGAAGGCACAGGCAGTTTTATATTTTATTTAGGATTTCTGCGCCTTCAAAAGGCGCTTTTTATTGTAATAATAACAAGAACCCTGGTTCCGCTTACAATCTGCATTGCGTGGCGGAAGGGGCTTGCTGCTTGGAGGTTTAGAAAAATGGAGACAAGGGTCGCTATTATTGGAATCATTGTTGAAGACAGCACTTCTGTTGAAAAACTCAACAACATTTTGCATGACTACGGGGATTACGTTATCGGTAGAATGGGTCTGCCCTACCGTGAGAAAGGTATCAGCATCATCAGCCTTGCGGTTGATGCTCCCCAGGACATCATCAGTGCACTTTCGGGGAAGCTGGGAAGGCTTCCCGGGGTCAGCACAAAAACATTGTACTCCAAGGTGACAGGAATGACCAGGAAAGAGGAATGATATGGAACAGCTCATTGATAAGCTTTACGAAACAAGCGCTCTTACACCGGCAGAATATAAAGAACTGATCGAACAAAGAACCCCCGAACTTTCAGAGTACCTCTTTGAAAAGGCGAGAGCCGTCAGAATTGAAAACTATGGGCACGATGTGTACATACGAGGGCTTATAGAATTTTCCAACTACTGCAGAAACGATTGCTATTATTGCGGAATCAGAAGGAGTAATCACAAAGCGGAGCGGTACCGCCTGACAAAGGAGCAGATACTTGAGTCCTGCTTAATTGGTTATGATCTGGGTTTTCGTACATTCGTTCTGCAGGGTGGAGAGGACGGGGCTTTTACCGATGAAAAAATGGTTGATATTATCGGTACAATTAAAACTGAGTTTCCTGATTGTGCCATTACCCTTTCTTTTGGCGAGAAAAGCCACGAGAGCTATAAAGCATTTTTTGATGCAGGGGCTGAACGCTATCTTCTGCGCCATGAAACAGCGAGTGCCGGTCATTATGGCCAGTTGCATCCTAAATCTCTGACCCTTGATAAAAGAAAGCAATGCCTGTATGACCTTAAAGAGATAGGATACCAGGTGGGGTGCGGGTTCATGGTGGGCTCTCCCTATCAAACCACCGATTGCCTCGTTGAGGATTTGTTATTTATTAAAGAGCTAAAACCCCATATGGTTGGCATAGGTCCCTTTATACCGCATCATGGGACCCCCTTTGCTGACAGGGAAGCGGGAACCCTGGAACTGACTCTGTTCCTGCTTGGCATTATCCGTTTAATGCTCCCGTCGGTTCTGCTACCTGCCACCACGGCACTTGGAACCATCCACCCTAAAGGGAGGGAACTTGGTATCCTTGCTGGTGCGAATGTGGTTATGCCCAATCTTTCGCCAAAAAGCGCAAGACAGAAATACCTGCTTTATGACAACAAGATCTGCACGGGGGATGAAGCCGCAGAATGCCGATACTGCATGGAAAAAAGATTGGAAAGTATAGGCTATAGAGTGGCCGTCTCCCGCGGAGACCATAAATCATTTCAATAAATGGATTCCATTTGCTGAAGGGAAAGATTCTCTGACCCGTATAAGAAAGGAGTTTTATCATGTACGATCCAAAATCATCGAAGGCTGAAGAATTCATTTCTCATGAGGAAGTTCTTGAAACGCTTGAGTATGCGCAAAAGAACAAGAACAATGCAGAACTGATTGACAGTATCATTGAAAAAGCCAAACTGCGTAAGGGGCTGTCCCACAGGGAGGCATCGGTCTTGCTTGAATGTGAGATGCCCGATAAGAACCAGGAGATCTTTGCACTTGCCGAGCAAATCAAGAAAGATATCTATGGTAACCGTATTGTCCTGTTTGCGCCCCTGTATCTGTCCAACTATTGCGTAAATGGGTGCGTATACTGTCCGTACCACAGAAAGAACAAGCACATCACCCGAAAGAAAATGACTCAGGAGGAAGTCCGCCGGGAGGTTATCGCCCTTCAGGATATGGGACACAAGCGCCTTGCCATTGAATCCGGGGAGGACCCGGTAAACAATCCCATCGAGTATATCCTTGAATGTATTGATACGATCTACAGCATCAAGCATAAAAATGGAGCCATCCGCCGTGTAAATGTCAATATCGCTGCAACCACGATAGAGAACTATAAAAGGCTTAAAGATGCCGGGATCGGTACATATATACTCTTTCAGGAGACCTACCATAAGGAGAGCTATGAAAAGCTGCATCCCACAGGCCCCAAGCATGATTATGCCTATCACACCGAGGCAATGGACAGAGCTATGCTTGGCGGCATTGATGATGTGGGCTTGGGAGTCTTGTTCGGACTTGAAAACTACCGCTATGAACTTGCGGCTTTGCTGATGCATGCAGAGCACCTTGAAGCGGTTTTCGGTGTGGGCCCTCATACTATCAGCGTGCCGAGGATACGTCCAGCTGATGACATAGACCCTGAGGCATTTGATAATGGAATAGGTGATGATATACTGGCCAAAATTGTAGCCTGTATTCGTATTGCCGTACCCTATACGGGAATGATTATATCGACAAGGGAAGGCAAGGCAACCAGAGAGCGTATGCTTCGTCTGGGTGTATCCCAAATCAGTGGTGGTTCAAAGACAAGTGTGGGTGGCTATTCCGAGCCCGAACCGGAAGAAGAAAACACCGCGCAATTTGATGTTTATGATACAAGGACCCTTGATGAAGTAGTTAAGTGGCTTATGGAGAAAGGTTACGTCCCCAGCTTCTGTACGGCTTGCTACAGGGAAGGCAGAACCGGTGACAGGTTTATGAGACTTGCCAAGAGCGGGCAGATCCAGAACTGTTGCCATCCCAATGCCCTCATGACTTTGAAGGAGTATCTTGAAGACTATGCTGCACATGGAACAAAGACAGTTGGTGAGACTCTCATTCAAAAGGAGATTGAGAACATCCCAAATACCAGGGTCAGAAAGATTGTGGAGGAGAACCTGGTTGAGATCAGCGGCGGAAGCCGTGATTTCAGGTTATAGGAGGAAGCCCCATGGGACTTAATAAGACACCTTCATCAAATCGTGTACATATTGGTTTCTTCGGCAAGAGGAACTCAGGGAAATCCAGCATGGTGAATGCCGTCACTGGCCAGGATCTTGCTGTAGTTTCGGATATTAAAGGCACAACCACAGATCCGGTATACAAGGCTATGGAGCTTTTGCCCCTTGGTCCGGTTGTGATCATCGACACACCGGGGATTGATGATGAAGGGGCTTTGGGGGAGCTTCGGGTTAAAAAAAGCCACCAGGTACTTAACAAAACTGATGTGGCCGTGCTGGTAATAGACTCCCGCTACGGGAAAGCCAGAGAAGATGAAGAACTTATAGCACTGTTTGAAAAGAAGAAGATCAATTATATCATTGCCTGGAACAAAGCGGATCTACTGGAGCGGGAATGGCCGGCTGCTGAAAAAGAGATCTTTGTCAGTGCAAATACCGGACAAGGTATTGATGGGCTGAAGGAAAAAATCGTAGCCATGGCTTCGACTGAGGAGCCCGCACGCCAAATTGTGGGTGACCTTATAAGCCCGTCGGATTTTGTTGTGCTTGTTACCCCCATCGACAAGGCTGCCCCAAAGGGTCGGCTGATACTGCCCCAGCAGCAGACCATCCGCGATATATTGGATGCCGGTGCAGCCGCAATAGTAGTGAAAGACTCAGAGTACCGCCAAACCCTTGAAAAACTGGGCGAAAGGCCAAGCCTGGTCATTACCGACAGCCAGGTGTTTGACAAGGTGTCGGCAAATACTCCAGAGGGAATTTTTTTGACTTCCTTTTCTATCATTTTTGCAAGATACAAGGGAAACCTAGAAATTGCAGTGAAAGGAGCAAGAGCGCTGGAGACGCTGCAGGAAGAAGATGTTGTTCTCATTTCGGAGGGCTGTACCCATCACAGACAGTGTGAGGATATAGGTACAGTAAAGCTGCCCCGCTGGATTAAAGATTATACCAAAAAGCGACTGGATTTCAGATTTACATCAGGTACCGAGTTTCCTGAGGATCTTTCTGAATATAAAATGATTGTTCACTGCGGGGGCTGCATGCTGAACGAAAGGGAGATGAAATACCGCCTGAAATGCGCTGAGGATCAGAATGTGCCCATAACCAATTATGGGATTTTGATTGCATACATGAAGGGCATATTGGAAAGGAGCATAGCCATGTTCCCGGACCTGTGATCCATATATGTCTTCCTGCCGGGATACCGGCAGATGCTGGGAACGAGATTTTCAAAGGCTTACATCGGCTTAAACTGGTAAAGATGAATGTGATGTTGGGAAAGCGGCTTTCTTTAAGGAAAGCCCTTTTCTGTTTAATGAGGCCAGTAAATTTCTCAAAAAAACTGGTTACAGCAGAAAGGGTTTCCAAAATCAGTATGTTTGACGATATATATTGCAGATGAATGTGTAGATTGCGGGAGTGGCATTATGATAGACATCCCCCTTCTGTTATCAATATGCTTTAGTTCAATATGCATAGTGAGTTTATTTTTGGGCATTTACACCCTCTACACAAATCCGAGAGTCAAAACAAACCGCTTATTCTTTGCGCTGTCGGTTTTTTTGTTAATATGGTCTTATGGTTTTGCGATGGCAATATCAGCACCTGATTTATCAGCATGTCTGTTTTGGAGAAGATTTGCGGCCATCGGATGGGGAGTGTTTTACAGTATTCTGCTCCATTTCATGATCTCTCTGAGCGGCAGAACTTCGCTGCTTAATAAGTGGTGGAAATACGTGCTGCTCTATCTTCCGGCAGTAGTCTGCATTACGGTGTTCTCTTATATTCCATGGTTAAATCCCCAGCAGTATAACCTGGTACTTACTGAGTTGGGCTGGGTCAATGTTTCTATTAAGAACTTCTGGGATTGGATATTTATACTGTATTACATATCGTACTCAATGGCTACCATATTTCTCATATGGAAATGGAGAGAATCTGCGAGCAGCAAAAACGTCAGAAAGCAATCCGTTATTGTTCTGAGGGCATTCATTATTACGCTTATACTTGGAGTCTTTACTGAGAGTGTTGTAAATAATGTTTTCTCCATCAGAATACCACAGCTTGCTCCGATTATCATGTTGCTTCCGGTGCTGTCCATCTGGTATGCGATGCAGAAGTATGGATTTCTTTATACCAGGAGAAATGTAATCGATTCGCTGCTGTTTGGTACACAGATCAGGGCAAGGGTTATACATTACCTTTCAAGCTCTCTGTTTGCAGCCAGTATATTAAATGTTATCACAATGTATTTTCTTTCTGAGAACAAGAATTTAACATCAACCCTCATGTACAGTGGTTTCATGATACTGGCCGGGATTGTTCTGGAGATAATCCACCGAATGAAAAGAAGTACCCGGCTTAAAGATTTAATCTATGCAGCAGCCTTTTTTATCCTGATACCCGTTCTCACATTGAATTTTATAGAGTTTGCCAGCGTTACGGTCTGGGCTCTTGCGTTTATATTTCTTTTCATCTCTATAGCTATGGTAAGCAAAATCATACAGATTGCTGTAGCGACGTCGATCCTGTTGACGCAGCTGGTAATTTTCATTTTAAAGCCCAGTATATTGATGAATATTGATGTCTCAGATCATGTGGGACGGTTGGGATTGTCCGTTATAGCAATATGGATAGCATTCTTCGTTATGAATGTTTTCAGGTCGAAACTGCTTGACAATGAGTATCAGATAAGCTTTCAGTCACTGGTCACAGAGATCTCCACCCATTATATCAGCGTTGGAGAGAAGGGCTTTGATGAGGTTACAAACGAGACATTGCGCAGAACGAGTGAGTTTTTAAAGACAGAAGGCATCTTTATCTATCTGCTAAACAGGGAAAAGGATTCAATAACCTGTACATATTCATGGACAGAAGGACAGGATTCCATAGTTAAGAGACGCAGTGAGATTGATTTGAACCACTACCCATATCTTAAGTCCGTGTTTTCTACAACCAGTGTTCTGGAGATTTTTGACATGGATGATCTGCCATCAGATGAGTATAACGATATAGTGCAGATCTTAGGTGAAAAGGTCAAGTCGCTCCTGGTACTTCCCATTGAGAATAATGATAATGTCTATGGATATCTTGTACTGCAGTCGGTTAAGGAGAATAAAGCCTGGGGTACTATTGACAAAAACAATCTTATGATAATTACCAATATGATTGCCGGAACCATTGAGAGAATACAGCAGGAAAGACAGATCAACTATATGGCTTATTATGACATGCTGACAGGGATTCCTAATCGCACTCTGTTCAGAGACCGTTTAAACCAGTCTGTTATGCTTGCGGAACGAAGAAGTGAAATAATTGCAGTTATATTTTTGGATATGGATTCCTTTAAGAATGTCAACGATACAATTGGTTATGAGGGGGGAGATCAGCTCATAAAACAAGTCTCCCGCAAACTATCAGCATCGATGCGCAAATCCGATACAGTGTCCCGTTTCGGTGGAGATGAGTTTTTGATCATGGCTCATAACTTAGGAAACACTACAAATGTCCACAAAATTGCGGATAAAGTTATTAGTGTTTTCAGGACACCGTTTACAGTCCGCAACCAGGAAATCTATATTTCTGCCAGTGTTGGTATCGCTGTTTATCCCTATGACGGAAAGGATGCCGATACCCTGATAAGGAATGCGGATATAGCCATGTACGAAGCAAAATCCAAGGGGAAGGGCCAGTATTGCCTGTGTACTGAGGAAATGAAGGAGGAGATCATGATAAGGCATGATCTCTCCAATAAACTATACCGGGCGATAGAGAACAACGAACTGATTCTGCATTATCAACCCATGGTATCGGCCAGGACCGGTGAGATCCTTTGTTTGGAGGCTTTGATACGATGGAATCAACCTGATCACGGGCTTATCAGTCCGGGAGTATTCATACCGCTGGCAGAGCAGAACGGATTGATCGGACCGATTGGAGAATGGGTTCTCAGAACGGCTTGCAGCCAGACAAAGGCATGGTTAGATATGGGTCTTTCCCCAATACATATATCAGTTAATGTATCTGTACTCCAACTGCGCAATTCAAAATTTGTGGCTGCTGTAGAGAGGATACTTAAAGAAACCGGCCTGAAGGCAGAATATCTGGATCTGGAAATCACAGAGAGTGTTGCCGTGAAGGAATCAGATAATATACTGGATGTTCTTAAGGAATTAAGAGAGTTGGGGGTCGAGATATCAATAGATGACTTCGGTACCGAATACTCTTCACTGAGCAGGCTGAACCATATGCCTGTAAACCGTATCAAAATAGACAGGAGTTTTATAAACAACCTGTTCAGAAGCGAAAAAGAGCAGACATTAGTTAAAGGCATGATCCATCTTTCACAGACACTGGGGCTCACAGTTGTTGCGGAAGGTGTTGAGCACGAAGCCCAGCTTGAATTCCTGAAACAGCACGGTTGCGATGAGATTCAGGGCTACTACATCAGCCGGCCTGTTGATGCCAAAGATGTTCTGAAGCTCTTCGATGCAAAAGGGGCGCAGGATTAATCTAATAGCAAAATGTACCTGTATTTGGTATAATATCTAAAGCCTTGCTTCAATATTGTTGAGCGAGGCGGCGACATAGCGGATTGCCATGGTATTCCAAGCGTAATCCGGTTTTTATTGTTGCCTTATTCAAATACCAATACAGGGAGGAATGTAACCATGAAAAGCCTTAAAAGAGCTCTTGCGGCAATCACCATTTTTGCTGTGATAGCAGCGATCTCTGCATTCCCATCACTTGCCGCCGGTTTCAGGTATGAAGCCGAAGCAAAAATTCTCAACGACTTGAAGCTTATGGAGGGCATGGGTCTTGGAGACCAGGTCAACAGGATCCAGGGTCTTATTTTCGCGATAAAGGCAGCTGGTCTTAAAGATGAAGTAGATGCCATGTCGGATACCGAAGTTGCCAGTATACTAAAAAACGTAACAGATGCGGACCAGATCCCTCCATACGGAAGAAAATGGGCCGCCTATGCCGTTAAGAACGACTTTACCACAGGTATTGATGCGAGTATTCTACCCAAGGTTAAGTTTGCTCCATTGCAGGAGGTTTCAGGAACATCATTTCTGGTCTGGGTTTTAAAGATTGGTATGGGCTATACCGATGTGGGAACCGGCAACGCTGTTACCGATGCTGTTAAATGCGGTGTTATAAGTGAGGCTCAAGTCAGGGAACTGGGAGGTAAAGCGGCTCTTACCCGCGATGACGCTGCCGGGATCCTCTACGGCGCCTGCAAGAACGGTATAAATGCCGACGGAAGGCCATTTGTCCAGTATCTCATGGATGCCGGATTCCTCACCGAAGAACAGGTTGCCGCCGCAGGTGTTAAGATTCCTGAGATGCCGAAAGAAGTAGGGATAGAAAAGGCAGAAGCAGTTGCACCCGACAGGATCGCCATCACTGTAAAGGGCAACTTCGCAGGCTTCGTAACCGATGACCTTCTGATCACAACGCTCAGCGATATCGCCGACAGTCAGGGCAACCTCCGGACAGACCTGAAAGCATTAAAGATCGCAAAGGTGGAAGCAAGCCTGAACAGCAGCAGAAATACCGTTGTCACACTAATGCTTGGGGAAAAGCTGTCCAATGACCTGGATCCGCGGGTCTATGTCTATGTTGTAGGTAATGAGTCTGTGAACACCTATGGTCAGACCCTGAAGAAGGATTACGAAAAGGCATATCCTGTTGCTGACAGGATTGCGCCCAAGCTCAGAGACGATGGAGACAATGGTACGCCTACAGATATCGAAAAGCAGAATGGCTGGTTTTCAGATTACCTTTATGCAGATTCCTTGGAGAATTATCTTGTCCTGCACTTTTCAGAGGAACTTCAGCCCCTTAGCGAGGCTGATCTTGCCCAGGCAGGAAGCGACCTCATGCTGATTGCGGGTGGTAACAGGCTTGTAAACGGAAGGGATTATGAAATATCAAGCACTTTCAGTAATTATGCAACAGTACGGTTGATATCGGATGATAGCATTGGTTTTGACGGCAATATGACAATCAAAACCGCAGATAGGGTAAAATACCTTAAGGATTTGAACGGTAATGCCCTGGAACCATTTACCATTGATTTTGAGGCAGCCTTTGCGGGATGGTTTAAAACCCTGATGCTGCCCGCTTCGGACACCATTCAGATTACGATGACCGACAGGCTCTCCGGATGGAAAGGGGATATCAATTCATTCATAACAGTAGAAATAGATGGAACAAAGATCGATGATATCCGTTTCAACGTTGAGGATGGAAAGCTGTACATCCATCTGCCCCGCGTGATGAAACCCGGTGAGACAGCTAAAATTATATACGAGCCTGTTTACGGTGAAAGGGGTCTGGTTGACCAGAAGAACGTTATAGAATACGGATTTACCGCTACGATAATGCGCTGATTCTGTGTGCGCTAAGCAGTCAGGGGGAAGTGAATTCACAACCCCCTGACGTTTTTACTTCTGGAATACTATAATCCCTGCGACCATCAGGGCGGCACCAATCAGTTTGCTCCATTCGAAGCACGTCTTTTCGGTGCTGAAAAGGCCGAGGAATTCAATCAGACATGAAGCCACAAGCTGAGCCAGCAGTATAAGCATTGTTGCGTAGGCAGGGCCCAGGCTTGCTATGCTTTTTATAACCGTAAAGGTTATGAGTGCGCCGATAACGCCGCCAAGCAAATACAGTTTATTGCTGACGCTGAAAACCGAAAACAGGTTTTCACGGCCTGCAAAGAACCATACTGCAATACTTGTAACAAAAGCTGTAAAGTGCACCCAGGTATTAGTTGTCCACATATTGGACGAATCCATCAACCGGGTATTGAAAACACCTTGAACGCTCATCAACAATCCGGCCAGCAATGCCAGTATAATACCGATCAATGGTTCCCCTCCGAAACAAAGAATAAAACTGTATCAAACCAGATTAATTCTGCAGTTGACCATACAGCCTGCAAATCTGTATTGGTTATGAAACAGTTTGAATTCTATTGTTACCAGAAGGTTCTGAGTCTATTCCAACAAAACCGTAAGGTTATATAATGGAAAAGATCCCGGTAGTTTTACTGTTTCAAGCTGGAAATCAACCATGGGTTGTCTGGCTTTGCCAACAATCTGGCATTTTGATATGCCATTTCAACGGTTAAGATGGTTGTCCCCCTGTAAAAGGGCATCTGTGTAGAGTTATCCATGGACAGAACCAAAGCAAAATCCGGTTTTCCGCTAAACTCAGTACCCAGGTATATGGGCATCAGAAACTGAATGCTGTTGTTGTAGTATTGGGGCACCACCATTTTATAATTTCTCCTGGCAAGTTTTTTGATGTTCTCTTCGTTACCCTTAAACTTCTGCACTATTTCCTTAATGGGAGTCTTTCCGTCCCTGATCTCTGCAGGAATTCTGTCTGCCCGCTCAATGAAAATATGCCTCCAGTTCATGTTAATCTCCAGATCCGGGTTAAATATGACCTGGTCGATTGTTTCAAAATACTTGGCAATTTCAGGCGATCTGCCGCCAAAGGCTCTTATGGTGCTCATATCATTTTCAAGGACGACCCTTGGGTTGGCACAACAGATATACTTGTCGCCGAAAATATCGATCTCGGTTTTAGAGCAGAGAACATAAACGTCCAAAAGAAAATCTCTGTCAAGAAGACCGGTATTAAATAAACACTGTGTTCCATCGTTGGATTCCAGTATCTTTCCTTCGATTTTCAGGCGGTTGTAGGTATGTTCTATATACGATTTCAGAATCGGATAATTGGTCGGTGAAGTGTAATCATTATACTTCCACTCTTCCGGCTGTGCGATTGATTGCAATTCTTCCAAAAAATCATATCCCTGCCCGGCATCCTGAAAAATAATCTCGCCTATCACATAGAATTGGGAGCATATGAGCTCACGGTATACATCCTTTTGGGACAGCAGATTTGCGCAAAACCATTCTTGAGCATTCTGTTTTGTATTCTTTTCGAATTTTAACCACAACCAGTCGCCATCGGTATTCTTATATGTGGTTCTCAGCCATGCGATCTCGGCCTGGCTGGCGTATGTATTTATTTTTCTTACTCCTGAATACCCGATTTTGTCGGTTTCATAAGCGATTCGAAAATCATTCTCTATAGTCTCCCTGATTTTATCGGTTGTTTGGCCGCAGTTACTTGCCTCTCTTATTCTTTCATAATATGACCAGTGTACAAAAGCAAAACTTGATAAGTCCATTATTTCCCCCCCGTGTAATACCCTATGATGCTAGATTCTAACAGTTTTATCCATAATCACTCTTCCAGTTTCTTTATAAATCATCTCCTGTCGCTGAACTATCTAATGAATATTATAGGATAATCTTCTCATCTAAAACAAGCCTGCTTGCATTATAAGACCGAAAGCTCAGGCAGGAGTTGTGTGATTGATGGTTTTACGATCTCCACCATGGAGTATTTCAACATGTCGTGCATGATAGCGTTTATTTTGACCACAACGCTGTTATGAGTGGATATCATAAATGAATATGTTTTCTGGCGCTATTTCAAGAAATACAGGTGAGATCCTCAATTGTTATCTTAACAACGCATTTATGTGTGCTGAAACAAAACTCCGTGCAGTAGATAGCTCTGTTTTGTGATCGCACTTAGGCATGGGCGTAGCGACCGTAAGGTCATGAAAAAGTGCAGATTTGAAAATTCTTGATTAATTAATGAAATACATCCTTGACAGAGGTGGAAACTAATGGTATTATAAATTTGAAATGGTTACAAAATTAAAATCATTAGACCCATGAAAGTAACACAGCAAGAGAGCAAGACTTGAATGAGATATCTAAATGGGATGTCTTAAAAATAAACAGGAGGATGTTAGTTATGGAAGAAATGAAAGTTAACAGAATGCCACTTATCGGTGACACCGCACCCAGTTTTAAAGCGGTTACAACACAGGGGGAGATCAATTTTCCTGAGGACTACAAAGGAAAATGGGTTATCCTGTTCTCGCATCCGGCAGATTTTACTCCGGTTTGTACCACAGAATTCATGACCTTTGCTACAATGGCTGACGAGTTTAAGGAATTGAACACCGAGCTGGTTGGTCTTTCAGTGGATTCTCTCTATGCTCACATTGCCTGGCTGAGAAAGATTCAGGAACTGGAATGGAAGGGTATGAAGAATGTAGAGGTTAAGTTCCCTCTGATTGAAGATATTCGCATGGAAGTTGCGAATAAGTATGGAATGATACAGCCGGGACAGTCTAACACACAGGCTGTAAGGGCAGTATTCATTATCGATCCAGATTCCAAGATCCGCACTATTCTATATTATCCTCTGTCCACAGGAAGAAATTTTGATGAGATCAAACGCATTATTTTGGCCCTGCAAAAGGCGGACAGGGACAATGTGGCAACACCTGCCGACTGGAGACCCGGGGAGGATGTAATTATTCCAACAGCCGGATCATGTGGCACCGCCAAGGAGAGAATGGAGAACCAGGGCGATGATACCTATTGCCTGGATTGGTTCATGTGCTTCAAAAAGGAAAAGAAATAATACATAATACCTTCGCGGCAGATACATAAGGGACATTTCATTGTATCAGTGTTCATAGAAAATGTGCTACGGAGTAAGAACCGCATTTAACAAGACAGAGAGCTGAGATTTTTATATCTCAGCTCTCTGTCCGTATTAAGCCATTCCTGACCTGTTGCCTTTTTAATACGGCTGCTGTGGCTCAGTTGAACCGGCTGAGCAAGACTTATGGCATGATTTGTCCCGGCTCTGGGAATAAGGTATTATTGACGAAATATGGCGTATTATAGTACACTATAAGAAGCGTTACCAATAAAATGCAGGTTAGAGTTTCTCCGTATTAAAATGCCGGTACAGGCTGAATTCAAAG
>FZPS01000007.1_pt104 | contig 47424 bp, 51 predicted proteins | sample 1817821 | NCBI WGS metagenome assembly FZPS01 (sample SAMEA104158645, study PRJEB21678) | metagenome | place: Germany | collected 2015-04-21 | reverse complement strand
CTCTCAGGGTTCCTGGATTGTATGGGCCGTTTTAGTAATTCTTTCGGGAATCACAAAGCTGGTTTTATTTTTTGCGGGAATACCGGGGAAGTCGAAATCTGCCAGAGGATATCCCGAATCACCTGTTATCAGGTAGTATTTCACATCACCCGCCGGGTAGCTAAAACTAACCTTTTTGCTCCTAAAGATTGTTTGCTGTTCTTCCACAAAGAAAACCTCCTGTTTTTAATTCTTATAAAACTGTGTCCTGCACGTTTTAGGAGTGATCATGGACATAATGTTCTCCATCCCTGCTTTAAAATGCTGACATTAACCTGACCGGGCTCAGGAAAATCCCGTCTTTCAACGACTCCGGAGAAAACAAAGGCGTCTGCGCCTTTTAATGATTCCACATAACCACTTACCACCTCGAATTCACTTTTTGCCCCCCTTAGCTGCTCGGCGGGGTTAAAGGGCTCCGTCAGAGATAATTCATTTGCGTAATCCTGGTATAAGGACCAGATTAAATTCTCAAGCTGACTACCGGGAATTTTAACTGCCAGGTTAATTTCTGCTGCCTCCCGCCTGGGAATCATATGATTGTGAGCGTAGAGCTTTTCGGTCAGGTTATCCACAATGTGTTCAATCCGGCCTTCTTTCAAGGGTTGCTGGTGCATTGCCAGAAGTCTTTTAGCCAGGGAACGGATAAGCATGTAATTCCGGTGGACATTGCCCAGGGCTAGGGGATGGATACGCTCAGCCAGCAGGGTAAAAGCTTTCACCTGCTGGTCATTGCTGCATACCCCGGCCTTTTCCCCGGCCAGGGCCAGATATGAGTAGACGTCTTCTATATTTACGGGGATCCGGGCAGAAGGATTGTTCTGGTCCTGTGGATTAAATGCATTGACCACACTGGGGTCAATGGGTCCCAGTTCACCCATCTTACCCATCACAATTTCATCGGCGCTCAGGCAGAGCAATGTCCCCGCGCTATAGCACCGAAAAGGGATTAGTACACTAAACCGGGGAGTGTATTCCCGGATCAGGTGGGCCAGGCGCCAGGGTGTGAGCACGTCTCCGCCACGGGTATACAGAAACAAGTCTATTTGCTGGCATTCGCCATACATCTCCAGATGCCTGTAAAATACCTGGGTTACATCCGGCGCTATTCTTGTACTGACGTTTTCACGGTCTCCGGTGATGTAACAGATTACTGCGGAGCCTCTCAACTCTGAAATACTTCGAATCAGCTCGCTCCTTTGCTGGCGGGCCATAATGCTCCTCCGTTGTTTTAATATTCATCCTTAGATTTAGTATGTCAATCAGAGGTTGCATTCATAACCTTTTCTTTTTTTAAAAGCTGTACGGGTTGAATAAATCCCGGGAATAAGCCAAAAATATATCGGAAATTCCCAATAACACGCAGGAGGTTTCTTAAAATGTAAGTTTCTTCTATAGAACCAACCAGTCAGGTAGTAGCAACAAAATATCTTAAATCTTAATAAAACCAGGAAACCAAAAAAACTCCATGTTTTTACAGACAAACACGGAGGTTCTTTTGGCTGTCTATTTAGTGATCATTATTACTAAATTAATATTTTTATGAATTAAAATGTTGCTGTTATCGAAAAAATTGTTCCGGTTATAATGAAAATTTTCTATAGCCGGGGCTTGTCTGGTCCAGTTCCACAATAATTACCTCCGTACCTACCTTGCGTACCGCTTCCCAGGGAATGATCAACTGCTGCCGGTCCAGCCAAAAATTTAAAATACCGCTTTTCCTGGGAACAATAATCGAACGTATTTCCCCGGTTTCAAGATCAAAAGCCAGATCGGATTCTCCTACAATGCCCAGGCGGGCACCATTATATATATTCACAATTTCTTTACCCATTAACTCCCCCAGCCTCATTGCCTTTCGCCTCCTTCCTGGTTGGCAAACAAACCATTAAAAGGGAATTATGCAAGAAAGAGAGGATTGTTTTGCTGATTAAAGCCTGCGCCAGGCATTTAACACCCTCTGCAAATAGGGCTGGACCAGAGCCGTGAAAATTGACACAGCCGCAAGGGGCTCCAGGCTGATTCCACCCAGATGAATGAGTTCCGGAAGCTGCAGTTCCAGGAATTCAGTTAGAACCACCAGAGTTAGATAGATACCGCCGGCCACGCCAATTAAATTGGTCAGTGCCTCGGAGAGGGGACTGGCTTTTCCCTCTCCGATAAAGCTCCAGTCTTTCTCTCTGTACAAGCGCTGCCGAATCCTTTCCCGAACCGAGATAATTACAAGTAATAAAACTGCTGCCCCGAAAACCAGACTGCCTGTCATCTTTCTCACTCCTTGAGAAATCTTATGATGGACAGGCAGGAAATATGATTAATAATACCTTCAAAAAAAGCATTTGTGCCGGAGAACATGAAAAAAGAAGCGGTGGCCGTAACTAATAATTTCAGCAAGCAGAACTGTTGTGCGGGGGGGGCTGGAGTTTTAAATCAGCGGGTTAGAAACGCCCCGTGGAACCAAATCCCCCTTTGCCCCGGGAGGATTTTCCCAGCTCTTCCACTATTTCAAAAGAAACATGAAAAACAGGAATGAATACCAGCTGAGCAATCCTTTCTCCAGGTTTGATGATGTATTCACGTTCGCTTTGATTAACAACCGCGACAATTATTTCTCCTTTATAATCACTGTCAATCAAGCCCACGGCGTTTGCTAGAGATATGCCGTGGTTTGTAGCCAGGCCGCTCCTGGGGAAAACCAGGCCGGCCACATGCCTGTGCGGGAGCTCAATGGCGATGCCGGTGGGTATTTTTACCCGTGCACCCGGTGGTATAATTATAGGTTGTTCAAGGCAGGCAGGCAAATCAAGGCCGGCAGACCCTTCTGTAGCGTATTCTGGAAAAGTTATGCTATTACCTATTTTGTCCGAACATTTTTTAATCTGGATGACCATTGTTTTTTCCATAAAATCCTCCCAAGGAACCAAAAAGGCCCGAGTATTAACCATCACCGGGTGCCTTCAATTATTAAGCTGGTTTAATCCTGATTTTGTGGATAATCTAAAGGTTTCCCAGCACTTTGGCAAAACTTCCGTTGTCCTCCCAGGGGCCTATAGCAGCCAGGGAAAAATTTTCGGGTTTCAAAATTTCTCCGGCTAGTTCCTGGATTTCAGCAGCAGTAACTTTATTAATCCTGGCTACAATTTCTTCAGGTGGGATTACTTGACCCAGGTATAACTCTGATTTTCCCAACCTGCTCATTCTTGTGCTCACGTTTTCCAGACTGAGCAACAGGTTTCCTCTTAATTGATCTTTGGCTCTCTGCAGTTCCTCATTTTTCACACTATTCCTTTGAATATCACGAATCTGAGCGATAATTAGTTCCAGCGCCTGCTCAATATTTTGTTTGCTCAGACCGGCGTAGACACAAAAAAGCCCTGTGTCATGATAGGATGCATGATAGGAATAAACAGAGTAAACCAAACCCCGTTGTTCCCTGATTTCCTGAAAGAGCCGCGAACTGATTCCTCCACCCAGGATGGTGTTTATGAGCTGGATAGTATAAATTTTATCGTGAGCCAGTTTTAAGCCGGGCGTGCCCACACAGAGGTGAACCTGCTCGGTATCTTTATTACGGCACATAACTTTGTGGGTGGGTGAAGGTGCGGTCATCAGCCTGGGAGTATTCCCGCCCCTTTTAGTTTCGAAGATGCTGCGCAGCTTTTCCATAACATGCTCGTGACTTATGTTTCCCGCTACGGCAACAGTTATTTTACCCGGATTATAGTGGGTCCTGTAAAAATCCATAAGATCAGCCCTGGTTAACCCGGCAATAACTTCACTTGTTCCAATGATGGGCCTGCCCAGGGCATGTCCCTCCCAAATTGTTGCAGCAAACAGATCATGGACCAGTTCATCGGGAGCGTCTTCATACATTTTAATTTCCTCAATGATCACATTTCGCTCCCGATCGATATCAGTTATTTCAAATTTGGAAGCAAAGAGCATATCACTCAGAAGATCAACTGCCAGACTAAAATGCTCGTCCAGGACCCTGGCGTAGTAACAGGTGTATTCTTTGGTTGTGAACGCATTTAACTGACCACCTACGGCGTCAAGAGCTTCGGCAATATCCTTGGCTGTCCGCTGCGCCGTGCCTTTGAACATCATGTGTTCGATAAAGTGTGATACACCGCTTATTTCCGGAGGCTCGTAGCGTGAGCCGACATCTACAAAAAAGCCCACAGCGACAGAACGGACATGGGGAACAGCTTCTGTCAGGATATGTACTTCGTTTTCCAGGGTGACCTTTTGAAACATTCAGCTACCTCCTCAATATACAGTCCTCCAAAATATTCGTTAAGTACAGGATAATTCCTTTTTAGCGGGAAAAATACTTTTTATTGCTATATAATATGCTTAATTGTAATATCGGTATCTTTGCCCGTCTCCGGTGGTTGGGAAGCAAAGGTCCAGAATGCTGTCTGTAAGAAGGTTCTCCACCCGGGAAATGGATTAAACTTAATAACCTTCTCTTTTTCTTATAAGACTTGCTATAATTTCCTTTAATATGTAATACCTGAACACCCTGCCCCTTAACTATGATTACCATTATCCCTTTGCAGGCCTTGAAGAAGTGTGGAAACGCTTACCATTTCATAGCCCATATTTTTTAATTCCAGAATTATTTGTGGTAAGGCGTTAACGGTTGGAGCTGTGGGGTGCATCAGGATAATAGCCCCGTTATGTATTTTTTCGGTTACCCGGCGGGTAATAATGGCAGGGTCGGGGCGTTGCCAGTCGATGGTGTCAATGCTCCACAGGATGGTACGGTAACCTGCTTCGTTAGCCGCTTTTAAAACAGCATCCCCCCTTTCGCCATAGGGCGGGGCGAACAGCGATGGTTTAATACCAGTCAGCCTGAACAAGATATCATCTGTTTTTTTTATTTCATCTATATTAGCGGACATTGATAATTTGTCCGGGTGTGGGTGTGAGTAGCCGTGGTTGCCGATTTCATGCCCGGCTTGAGCAATTCGTCCGGTCAAAACCGGAAAATCTTCAGCCCATTGTCCTCCGATGAAGAAGGTGGCTGTAACCTCATTTGTCTTTAGAATATCGAGAATTTGAGGGATGTATTCCTCCCCCCATACTACATTGAAGGTCAGGGCTGTCTTTTTTTCCAGTTCATTGCCCTGGTATACGGGGGCCATGGCAGCTTTTACCGGTTCAGGCAGCTGCTTGTTCAAATGAAACTCCGCTGCAATTAACGCTGCCAGGATTATTACCAGGCCCAGGATCCTGCCTTTCCGGAAGGGTTGAGTGCGCAAGGACAAAGAAAAACCCCCTTTTCTGCATCCTAAGTAAAACCTATGCCGCGCCGGCCGGAATTATATTAAAAGGTTATGGGTACTGCCACATTAAATGTCTATTAAATACAAGCGGCAGATCTAAAAATAAAAAGTTATTTTTAGATGGGTTAACCTTAAAATACGGAACCGTCGGAGAACGGCTGCGGCCCGATAATAAGAGCAGGTTCAGGGGGTTAAGTAATATTGCCCGTTAAAAGTATTCACCAAGACTTGCCGGGTTCGGTCACAGACCGGCGGCAACTGCGGGACGAGTGTTAGTCTTTACAAAGATTTTAAGATGAGTGATCTTATTTTGTTTATTGATTTTCCAGCAGGTTCATAAGCTTTTGCCAGTCACAGTGTTTTTCTATATTTTCTACGGTAATGGCGATCCCTCTGGAATCTCCGGGTCGGATACGTCTGGAAACCTCGGAAATTATTTCAATGGTAGTATAAGTATCACTGTGGACCAGAATCACTGGCACCCCTTTTCCCGTAGCACAGGAAATTACCTTGACATTCGGATACAATCCCCCCGTCAAGATTAAGGCCGAGGTACTGGTTTCCAGAGCGGCCAGTGCCATATCGGCCCGGTCGCCGCCCATAATAACCGCCTTGTTGGCAGAACGGCGCATGTATTTTAAAGCGCTGTCCATGGTCATGGCGCCTCTAGCATTTACTTTTACTGGTAAAACATTAAAAGAACTGTGGATTCATTAGTAGTGTATCACTTCCCCCGAATAATTAAAATAGGCATTTAAATCCGATGCCGGAGAGGGTAAATAAAAAACCTCTACTACGAGGTTTTTTGTGTGTTGTTTCTTGAATATGGTGGAAAAACAGAATTATACTTTTTGTTTTTTGTGCTTAATGATTTGAATTTCTGCGCCTGTGCGGCCTTCCAGGCCTGTCCTCTTTATGGGTTGCGCCCCCCGGAGGAGGGGGTGAAGCTTCCTTCTTGGAGAGCTTTAAACGGCCTTGATTATCATAACCAATTACTTTCACCAGGATCGTATCTCCTTCTTTAACCACATCTTCAACTTTATTGACTCTGTGGTGGGCTAACTGGGATATGTGGACAAGCCCTTCCTTTCCGGACAGTCCCATTACACCGGGGATGATTTCCACAAAACAACCAAATTCAGTTATTTTTACAACCTTGCCGTTGTACAGTTCGCCGGCCTGGACTTCCTTGGTGAGGATTTCGATGATTTCCAGGGCTCTTTTCCCCTTCTCCTGGTCCACCGCTGCGATAAAGACCCTGCCGTCATCCTCGATGTCGATGTCTGCACCTGTTTCCTCGACGATTTTTTTGATAATCTTACCGCCGGGCCCGATGACATCCCTGATCTTATCCGGGTCAATGGTTGTGTGAATAATTCTGGGCGCGTGGGGGGATAACTCAGGCCTGGGTGCGGGAATAACATCCAGCATTTTTTTCATGATCTGCATGCGGCCTTCATGGGCCTGGGTCAAAGCCTGATCAAACACTTCCGGACCAATGCCCGGAATTTTTACATCCATTTGCAGAGCGGTAATCCCTTTCATTGTGCCGGCCACTTTGAAGTCCATATCTCCCAGGTGGTCTTCATAACCCTGGATATCTGTGAGGACCTTGTAGTGCTCTTCCTCTTTAATCAGTCCCATCGCTACACCGGCCACCGGCGCACTGATGGGAACACCGGCGTCCATCAAGGCCAGGCAACTGCCGCAAACGCTTCCCATTGATGTGGAGCCGTTGGATTCCAGGGCTTCAGAGACGATTCTGATGGTGTAAGGGAAGGCTTCTTCACCGGGAATAACCGCTGATAAGGCCCGCTCTGCAAGGGCCCCGTGGCCGATCTCCCTGCGTCCGGGAGAGCGCATGGGCCTTGTCTCGCCGACGCTGAAAGGAGGAAAGTTATAATGGTGCATGAATCTCTTGGATTCTTCTACGCCCAGGCCGTCCAGGATCTGTTCTTCCGATATGGTGCCCAGGGTTACTGCTGAGAGTATTTGCGTCTGGCCCCGGGTAAACAGACCGCTACCGTGAGGACGGGGCAGTACTCCCACTTCTACTGTGATGGGCCGGACCTCATTCAAGGAGCGGCCGTCGATGCGCAGGCCTTCTTGTACAATCATCTGTCGTACAAGATTCTTTTCGATGGCGTTTAACTGTTTTCTGATAGAGCTCTCTTCTTCCGGATACTGTTCCAGGAACTGCTCAACAATCTCGTCTTTGAGACTGTCCAGATAGGTATCCCTGTCATGTTTGGAAAGTCGCTCATGGGTGCAGCGTCGCAGTGCCGCATCTATTTTCTCTGTGGCGGTGGCTGTTATGGCTTCAAGCATGGCCGGTTCAGGAAGAGGTATCTCGAAAAGCATTTTCTCCTTGGCCAAACCCATTTGAAGGGCTTCTTCCCGGTATTCTTCGATAAACTCCACAATTTCCTTAACCGCAACATGGCCGAAGGCAATAGCTTCAAGCATAACCTGCTCCGGCACCTCTTTAGCGCCCGCCTCAACCATCATAACGGCGTCTTTGGTCCCCGCAACCACAAGGTGCAGGTCGCTTTGTTCCGTTTGGGACAAGTTGGGATTAATTACAAACTGCCCGTCAACCCGGCCGACAATAACACCGCCGATGGGATACTGAAGCGGTATTTCCGAAATATGCAGCGCTGCGGATGCGCCGACCATAGCGGCAATTTCCGGGGCGTGGTCCTGGTCTACCGACATGACCGTGGCGATAACCTGAACTTCATTGCGGATTTCTTTTGGGAATAATGGTCTGATTGGCCTGTCGATGAGCCTTCCGGATAATATGGCCTTCTCGCTGGGGCGGGCTTCCCTTTTGATAAATCCCCCGGGAATTTTACCAACAGCATAAAACCTTTCTTCGTAATCCACAGTCAAAGGAAAAAAGTCTATACCCGCCCTGATATTACTGGCCATAGTTGCGGTCACCAAAACGGCGGTATCCCCGTACCGGACGAAAACCGCTCCACCGGCTTGTTTTGCGAGCCGTCCACTTTCAAGAATCATGGGTCGGCCGCCAACAATTATTTCCTTTTTTATTAAGGGAGAAGCAGACATTTAAGGGTTATACCTCCTACGTAGAAAAAAATCCATAAATACAATTAATTCTACATTTTAATATTATATCCTTCTGCTATTCTAAAAAATACACACATCCCCCGGACATGACAAGAAGCGGGTCATACCCGCTTCTTCGTAAAGCTATTTGCGCAAGCCAAGCTTTTCAATTAAAGCACGGTATCTGTCAAAGTGGCGGTCTCTCAAATAATTGAGCATAGACCTGCGCTGACCAACCATTTTTAATAATCCCCGGCGGGAATGATGATCGCCCTTATGAAGCTTCAGGTGTGCTGTTAGGGTGTTGATTCTTTCCGTCAAAATTGCCACTTGAACTTCCGGGGAACCCGTATCGTTTTCGTGAAGCTTGTATTTTGTTATGACGTTAAGTTTTTGTTCCGTGGTTAGAGCCATGGTGCTCACCTCCTTTTCTAAGCATAAGCGCTGTAAGCCAAGTTAACCGCCGGAGAACGTATTCCCTAGCTTACAGTTTATTCAACAATTTATTTACCGATGATAGTTATAACCAGGCGACCGCCCGGAATATCCTTGGAAACAATATCAAAAACCCGGCCGGATTTTGCCAGGAACCCTCTAAAACGGGTGGCAGTGGGGATGCGTCCGGGAATCCCGCTGGCTGCATTGATTATATCTGAAATCAAGATTTTATCCTGTCTCATGTCCCGTAAACGCTTGTGAGCATGCTCAGTGATAATTACCCTCATGCCGGTTAACTCCTAGTGGGCATGGGTCGCGCAGACCCGTTCGTCTTCCTCCTGGGCTAAAAAAGCATATAGGGCATCCTGAAAGGCAGTCAACCTGAAGTTTTCCACATTCGACTGGAAATAGATATTTTCTAATTCTGTTTTCAAGGTTTGGAATTCTTCGCTCAAGCAGATCAGTGCGATGTGATTGAGCCATTTTTTAATTTCTTCTTCATTGGAGTCGAACTTGGGAACACCCACGGTTGAACATCTCCTTTCAAAGATTTAAGGACAACTGAGAAACATCTGAGAAATTAATTCTTTTGTAGAACATACCATAAATAGCCTCAGATAAAACCTTGATCTAAAAATCGTTTTTATTGATATTTAACTTGTTCATTGTAGCATAATCTGGAGCATGTGTAAACGCTGCCTACTCAAAATTATATTGGGGTCCTTTTCGTTTTATTCTTTTATTTTCGACCAGGTTACCCTTGCCTCCAGGATATCCCTTTCAATCTGTTTAATCAGTTCCGATGGAGTTTGAAATCTTCTTTCTTCCCTTATTTTATGGATAAAGCTAACTTTTACAGATTCCCCATAGAGATTCTGACAAAAATCTAAAATGTGTACCTCAATATTTCTTTTCTTCACTTGAAATGTCGGTTTTACACCAATGTTTGCCAAACCGAGATAGGATTCCCCGTGAATCTGTGCTTTGGCCAGATATACACCGTTAGCAGGGACTAATACTGAATCATTAATATCTATATTGGCTGTTGGAAATCCCAGGAGGCTGCTGCCCCGTTGATCGCCTGTTACGACGAGTCCTTCCACAAATGGATAATATCCCAGGAATTTGGCGGCCTCCGCCACTTCCCCTTTTAATAAGAGACTCCTGATCAGAGTGCTGCTTACAATTTTTCCATCAACCATGATGGGTGGAATGACTTTGACCTGGTAACCGTATGTTTTAGAGAGGCTTTGCAGCAATTCCGGTGTTCCCCGGCCGCGGTAACCGAATGTATAGTTATAACCCACTACAACGACGCTGGCTCCCAGTCCCCCGTGAAGAACGTTTCGGATAAAATCTGTCGGGGACATGCCGGCAAATGCCAGATCGAAGGGCACCATCAGGAGCAGGTCGATGCCCAGGCCGGCCATAAGCTTTTGCTTCGACTCTTGTGACAACAGAAGGGGGGGACTGTTGTCCGGATTCAACACAGTAAGGGGGTGTGGATGGAAAGTAAATATTGATGTTGTCCCTCTTAGTTGATCCGCCATAGTGACCACTTCGGAAATCAGCTTTTGGTGCCCTAGATGCAGTCCGTCGAAATTTCCCAGGCCAACCACAAGGTTTTTGTGTTTATCTTTGAGGTTGTGCCAGTGCTGATAAAGGTACATTAAACAGTCCTCCTACTTACCTTACAATACGCAAAGTGGTTTAAATAAGAATTTTACCGGGTTTTCTGGATCCATCCGTGTTTCAGCTACTGCCAGGAGACCCTCTGGTCCCATGAGCCGGACTATAGCTCCTTCCTCAAGGTCTGGGGGAAGTTTTTCGACCCCCGGCAGGTATAGTTTGGAACCGGCTTTAACAGATTTGATCGCCCCGTTTTTTACAGTTACGGCTGAAAGGACTGCCAGCGCCTCTTCATTTTTGACTATGAAACTTTCTATGGTTCCTGCCGAAACCGCGGTTGGTATTTCTTCTAATGTAAGGGAATCTTCAATTCTGAAGCAACCTGCACGGGTTCGCACCAGGAAAGACATGTGGGCGCCACAGCCAAGGTGCTGGCCCAGGTCGGCACAAAGAGTCCGGATATAGGTGCCTTTGGAGCAGGTAATATGAAGAAGGGCTTTGGGGCGCGGGCAACCCCATCCTGTACCCCAGATATATTCTAATGAATGCACCCTTACATTCCGGGCGGGGCGTTCTACGACCTGCCCGGAACGGGCTAGTTCATATAATTTCCGGCCCTGCCATTTCAAGGCTGAGGTCATTGGCGGAACCTGGCTGACAACTCCTGTAAAAAACTTTAGGGCAGTCCGGACATCAGTTTCGGTGATCTGACGGGCATCTCCGGCGGCGACTTTTGTTCCGAAGGAATCTCCTGTGGAGGTTGTTAAGCCAAAAGTAATTTCCGCGCGATACTCTTTATCGTCATTATGTAAAAACCTGCTCAGACGTGTGGATGACCCCAGGCAAACTACCAGAACACCCGCTGCGCCGGGGTCCAGAGTACCTGTGTGTCCTGCTTTTTTGATTCCAAGAACTCTGCGGATATAATCTATAACATCGTGGGAGGTCATCCCGGGGGGTTTTAAGACGTTTAAAACCCCATTCAATGGTTGCTACCCCCGGCGGCCAATGTAGCTGCGGTTATTATTTGCTCCTGGATAATTTTGAGGTCGCCCTGCAGAACACAACCTGCAGCCCGCGTATGTCCGCCGCCGCCAAAGGGGGCGGCCAGTTTGTTTACATCCACAGAATTCTTGGAACGAAAACTTATTTTGTATAGATCTTTCGAAATCTCATGAAAAAGCAGTCCAACCTCAACGCCTTTTATTGATCTAGCATAATTTACCAGACCTTCCGTATGTTCATCAAGAGCTCCTGCTTTGTGCAGGATTTCCCGGGTTATAGTCATCCAGCAGACCTTGCCGCAGGTGCTTGCCGTCAAGGTGTCAAGTGCTGCGCCCAATATTTTCAAGGCAGCCACAGGTTTTTCCTCGTAAAGATGAATATTGATATCTGTGGCTGGAACACCCATTTCAAGGAGTAATGCTACCCGGCGGTGGGTACCGGGTGTTGTATTCTCATATCGAAATGAACCTGTATCCGTGATAATGGCTGTATAAAGGTTTACTGCAGCTTCAATTGTTATTTGAACCTTCATCACGTCCAGGAGATCAAGGATGATCTCCCCCACTGCTGCCGCTTTAGGATCTGTGTACTGATAATCCCCAAAAGGCTGGGAACCTTCATGGTGATCAATATTTATCAGTACTAAATCTTTGTTAAGGAATTCCTGGTATCCTTGACCCAGTCTTTCCGGGATAGAGCAATCCAGAACGATGAAGGTATCGTATTCATATTCGGGTGGTTCACCAACAATAAAACGATCCAGGCCTGGCAAAAAATGATATATTTCAGGGATGGGGTCGGGTCCGCCCATGATGACCTTTTTACCAAGCCTTTCCAGTGTCAGCCCCAGGGCAAGCACCGACCCCAAACAGTCGCCATCCGGTATGACATGACCACATAATAGAACCCGGTTTGACCTCTTAATGGCTTCACCAATTTCCACCAGTTTATTCATTGCCGCTGTCATCCTTACCCCTGACTTTTTCTATAAGTGCTATTAATCTTGCGCCGCGTTCGATTGACTCATCCAATTTAAAGGTAATTTCAGGCGTATGGCGCAGACGGATTCTCTTGCCCAGTTCACTGCGGATATAGCCCTGTGCGTTTTGAAGCGCCTCAATTGTTGCCTTTTGTTCGGCAGGACTGCCATAAACACTGGCAAAGATTACTGCATAGCGTAAGTCCTTGGAGACCTCCACAGAAGTTATGGATACAAAACCAATTCTGGGGTCTTTTAATTCCCCTCTCAAAAGGTCCGAAACCTCTTTTTTAATGGCTTCTGCCAACCGTTCAGGACGGAAGGACATTACCAAACACCACCTTTTAGGGTTCGATGAGCCGGGACAATGCTCAGGATAACTCACGTTTTACGGCTTCAGTGGTGAATACCTCAATCACGTCACCTTCTTGAATTTCGTTGTATCTTTCCAGCGCCAGGCCGCATTCATATCCCTGAACAACTTCCTTGACATCATCTTTAAAACGTTTAAGGGAATCCAGTTTGCCCTCATGGATGACTATACCGTCTCGCACCACACGGACTCCGGCGTCTCTCTCAATCTTTCCTTCCACAACGTAGCAACCGGCAATGGTTCCAATCTTGGAAGCCTTGAAAATTTTGCGTATTTCAGCCCGGCCCAGGGTAACCTCACGGTATTCAGGATCTAAAAGGCCGCTCATGGCTGCCTTGACGTCTTCAATTGCATCGTAAATGACCCGGTAGAGGCGGACGTCCACTTTTTCAATTTCGGCGGCTTTTCTGGCGTTTACATCTGGCCGTACGTTGAAGCCGATAATAATAGCATTGGAGGCCGAGGCCAGCATGATATCGGTTTCTGTGATAGCGCCTACACCACCGTGAATAATGTTGACTTTAACCTCTCCTGTATTTAATCTTTCCAGAGCCTGGCTCAAAGCTTCAACAGAACCCTGTACATCTGCCTTAACAATAATCCCCAGCTCTTTGATCTGTCCCTCTTTAATGTGCTTGAATAAGTCTTCCAGGGATACCCGGGCGTTTGTCTTCAGCTCATCTTCGCGTTTTTTGGTTTGTCTCCGGGCGGCAATATGCCGGGCAAGTTTTTCATCTTCCACGACGATAAAAATATCTCCTGCCTGTGGAACTTCTGAAAAACCGAGCACTTCCACAGGGGTTGAAGGTCCTGCTTTTTTTATGCGCTGCCCTTTGTCGTCCATCATAGCCCGGACCCTTCCGAACGACGGTCCGGCCATAATCATATCACCAATATTAAGTGTGCCTTTCTGTACCAGGACTGAGGCGACAGGGCCGCGACCTTTATCCAGTTCCGCCTCGATCACCGTACCTCTGGCCGGGCGGTTCGGATTTGCCTTGAATTCGCTAACTTCAGCCACAAGCAGGATCATTTCCAGAAGCTCTTTCAGACCTTCTCTTTTTAAAGCGGAAACATTGGCACAGATGGTTTCTCCACCCCACTCCTCGGGAACAAGGGAGTGTTCAGTAAGTTCCTGTTTGACCCTCTCAGGGTTTGCACCGGGTTTATCAATTTTATTAATTGCTACGATTATGGGAACATTTGCTTCCTTGGCGTGGTTGATGGCTTCCACCGTTTGGGGCATAACCCCGTCGTCAGCTGCTACTACCAGAATAGCAATGTCAGTAACCTGAGCGCCCCTGGCGCGCATGGCTGTAAATGCTTCGTGACCAGGTGTATCCACAAAGGTGATTTTTTTGCCGGAGTGCTCTACCTGGTAGGCGCCGATATGCTGAGTTATCCCTCCCGCCTCGGTTGCGATAACATTTGTTTCCCGGATAGCATCCAGCAGGGATGTTTTACCGTGGTCCACGTGACCCATAACAGTAACAACACAGGGCCTGGGCTGTAGCAGCGCGGGGTCTTCCTCCGGCTCCTGCATCAGCATTGCCTCAATGTCCACCGGCAGCTTGATTACAACCTCGTAGCCGAATTCGCCTGCCAGAATGGTGGCGGTGTCACTATCGATTTCCTGGTTGATCGTGGCCAGCACGCCTAACTGCATCAGTTTTTTGATGAGTTCCGCCGGACTTTTATGCATCTTTAAAGCCATTTCCTGGACAGTTATAGATTCACCAAGGATAATGGGCTTTTTCTCGACCGGTTGAGCCGGTTTTTGAATCTCCTGTGACCTGCCGGCTCCCTTTTTACGTCCATGGGCTGATCTCGGCCGTAATCTTCCCTCGGCATGTTCAGCTATGGCGCTGCGCTTTTCACTGCGGCCCTTTGGAGCCGGTCTCTGGGCTCCGGACTTCTGTGTTTTTGGGGCACCGGTTTTGATTTTTTCACCTGGGCGGACCTTGTCGTCAAGATGCTGGACAGGTTTTTTTAAAGCAGCCTGATCAGGACGCAGTCTTGTCTGACCAGGGGCAGGTGAAGCCTGTCGTTCGAAGGGCCTGACTTTATCTCCGCCAGCAGTTCTCGAGGCCTGTTCACCCGCTCTGGAAGGCCTTGCGGGAGTCTCTGAGATACCATCCCTTGCAACGGCGCCTGGTTTTGAGGGTCCTCCACGTTGCTGTTCCTGAGGCCTCGGGCCCGTACCCCTGTCCTGACGTGGATAGTGCTGGGAAGCGCCCGGGGCGGGTGGTTTTGCCGGCCTGCTCTGGGATCTGCCCTGCGGCGCCCGCTCCTGACGAGGCCGTCCCGCTTCCGGTTTTCCCTGGGGCTGGCGGTCCTGAGCGACTTTTTCCTTTAGAGGCGATTCGTTTAGAGATTCCTGCCGTGCCTTGGGCAGGCGTTCATTCTGGGACCGTTCAGATTTTACACGTTCATTTGTACTATCAGGTGTTTTGGATTTTGCTTTTTGTTCAGTCCGGGATTGACCCCAGGTCCTGGCAGGTCGTTCAGATTGTCTGGATTTTTCTTGGAAACGCCTGTCCGGAGGTCTTGCAGGTACCCGGTCGACCAAACCGGGCCCCTTGTAGTAGTCAGCCCTGGCTCCATGGGATTCTCTTTTGGTTCCGGACTGTGCAGCCCTGCCCTTTTCACTTTTTTTGGTTTCTCCAGGGGCAGTTTCCTTTGTCCCGGGAGCAGTACTTCCATGTTCAGTGTCTTTGCCCGGCATAGCTGATTGTTTTTGCTCGGCAGCCGGCTGAGGTTTATCGGAAATCGATTTCTCACCTGCCGGAGCGCTTTTTTTATGGAGCTGCACCAGTTTTTTTACTTCACTGTCCTCCAGCGTACTCATGTGAGATTTTACGTTAATGCCCATTTGCTTCAAATTTTTGATAATCTCTCTGCTTTCTATGTTAAGTTCTTTAGCAAGTTCATGTACGCGTTTTTTTACCATATAAACACCTCCAAGATTATGTCCTTGTTCGGTCGGCCTCTCCCCTTTCCATTTTTTTTAAAATACCGCAGACCATTTTTTCATCTGTGAAAGCCACCGCCGAACGGGGTGATTTTCCAATTAGTCTGCCAAGTTCTTCTTTCGATCCGTAAGTTACAGCGGGTATATTTTTAGATGCGGCAAGCCCTGTTAATTCCATTTGTGTGCGTTTAGCGGCGTCAAGCGCGATGAGCAGAAGCTTTACTTTGCCCCTGTTGATTGCGCTCTTAACTGCGATATCCCCGGATATTAGTTTGCCTGCCCGCTGTCCCAGACCGAGCATCTTATCTATGGTCAATTTTGCCCCAGCCTCTGTTTTAATGTGTCCATTATTTCCTGGGTGATCGCACGCTGCAACGCTTTCTCCAGGCGTTTTCCTTTTAGCGCCTTATTCAGACAATCCGGATCAGGACAGATGTAGGCGCCGCGCCCGGAACGCTTGCCGGTAGAGTCGATTTCGATGGTTTCATCCGGTGTCCGGACTACACGGATTAAAAGCTTCTTTGGTTTCATTTGCTGGCATCCGACGCACATGCGCTGGGGTATCTTTTTTATTTTTGGCATCGGACTACCTCCTATTCATACTCATCCTCAAAAATTTCACTATATTCATCAGGATACATTTCAAGCATCTGTGATTCGCTCTTGATATCTATCTTCCACCCCGTCAATTTTGCGGCTAGGCGCGCATTTTGCCCCTCCTTGCCAATAGCCAGGGAAAGCTGGTAATCAGGCACAATCACTCTGGCAACCTTTTCTTCTTCCCATATTTCCACTGCCACAACTTTGGCCGGACTCAAAGAACTGGCTACAAATTTGGAGGGATCAGGGTTCCACTTAATAATATCGATTTTCTCTCCATTTAGTTCATTGACAATATTTTGGACTCTCATACCCTTTGGTCCCACACAGGCCCCCACAGGGTCCACGTTTTCATCTTTGGAATAGACAGCGATTTTTGAGCGGGCACCCGCTTCCCGGGCTGTTCCCTTTAATTCTACAATACCTTCATGAAGCTCGGGCACTTCCAGTTCGAACAGGCGTTTCAAGAGACCCGGGTGTGTGCGCGATACCAGTATTTGCGGACCTTTTGTCGTCTTTCTTACTTCAATTATATAGGTCTTTAACCTGCTCCCCTGCCGGTATTCTTCACCGGGCATCTGTTCCGAGGGAGACAAGATCGCTTCGGTTTTGCCCAATTCAATATAAACGTTTTTTTGTTCTATTCGCTGAATAACTCCCGTTACAATGTCTCCTTCGCGGTTTGCAAATTCTTCAAAAATAATGTTTCTCTCTGCTTCCCGAATTCGCTGAACAACCACCTGTTTTGCTGTTTGGGCGGCAATCCTGCCGAAATTCCTGGGGGTCACTTCGCTTTCGACAATATCCCCCTGGCTATAATTGGGATTTATTTTTTGAGCTTCTTCTACAGTAATCTCCTGGCGGGGGTCCTCAACATGTTCACTGACAGTCAACTGGGTGAAAACCTTAAAGTCCCCGGTATCACGGTCGATATGGACCCGGGCGTTTTGGAGTGATCCGAAGTTGCGTTTATATGCGGAAAGCAAGGCCGCCTCAATAGCCTCCAGCAGTACATTTACCGAAATGCCCTTTTCCTTTTCCAGGTCCCTGAGGGCCTCCAAAAATTCGGTATTCATCATTCTTCCTCCCTGAACAATTAGAATTACACTAAAATTCTACATCCAGTTGCGCCAAGGCAACCTGTGCCATGGGAATAAGCAACTGCCCGGATTCATCCGTATCTAAAACTACACTGTCAGCCTGAACGCCCTCCAGACGGCCTGAAAACTCCTTTTTACCGTTAATGGGCTGATAGGTTTTAATGATTGCCTTCCGTCCTTTATAACGGTTAAAATCGGCCGGCTTTTTTAAAGGTCTGTCAATACCCGGCGATGATACTTCAAGAGAGTAGGCTTGGGGTATCGGGTCCTTTTCATCCAACAGTTTATCTATTTTTAAAGAAATAAACCGGCAGTCCTCAATTCCGACCCCACCGGGCTTATCGATAAAAATCCGGAGGTACCAGTGACCGCCTTCCTTTACGTAATCCACATCAACAAGCTCAAGGCCGGCTTCCTGAACAACCGGCAGGGCAATTTCTTCGACTATTTCAGTAATTTTTTTCTTGGACATTAAAGGTACCCCCGTTTAGAAATCTTATAACATTAGCTTTACTTGAAAAAGACATTTGTATCCATGATAAGACGAAAGAGTGGGCATTACCCACTCCTTGGAATCGAAAAAAATTCCCTAGCTGCAAACCAGAACCAGTATACCACAGAAGAATATTGTTGACAAGGGCCTTTTAAGGCAAATGAACAGGTTAAGGTGGCCCCGTCTGGTGGTTATCAAGTATCTGGAAAATGATCAAGGGGGAAAAGTTTACTATAGCGTTAACCTTTAATTATTGTATATCTTTTTGTTCCGGGTTTATTCTTTTGGAAAGCCTTCCCTGTATAAACCCGGTCTGATATTCTCTTTTGAAAAATGACGGGAATGATTTATTTGCCAGGTAAGTTATTTACCATAAATTTGAGAGCGTTGCTAGCAGCTCCAGGTTTGCCCAAATGTAAGGCTTTTTTAGCCATCCCTGCCATTTGTTCCGGCTTAAGCAGGCAGGTCCGGATCAGTCCGGCCAGGTTTTTTTCTTTTACTCTGTAGCCAGCTCCCAGGTTTGTTAAAAATTCAGTATTCCTTTCTTCATGCCCCGGCAAGGGATCCAATATAAAAATAGGCAGGCCTGCGGCTAAAGCTTCGGCACAGGTAAGCCCCCCTGCTTTACCGACCATGAGATCGGAAGCCTGCATGAGCTCATGGATATTATCGACAAAGCCCAAAACTTTTATTTCACAGGAAAGTCCGGGAGCAAGCCGGCTCAATTTTTCAAACAAGGTTTTATTCTTTCCTGTAACAACGATGAGTTGGCAGCTGTTGCCCAGCTGGCCCAGGGTCTGGACTGCCGCCAGCAGGGGGCCCATGCCAAGGCCGCCGCCCATAATCATTATTGTCGCTAGCCCTGATTGAAGACCCAGGCGTTGCCTTAAAGTATTTTTCTCAAGATTCTCTTCAAAGGCAGGGTCAATTGGAATTCCAGTGGAAAGTACTTGTCCTTTCCCGAGCCCTATTTTCTCACATTGTTCCATCAAATGTTCCGAACCGACGATGTAAAAGTCTACTTCAGGAAAGACCCAGAAAGAATGGATCGTAAAATCTGTAATAGCTGCGTAGAGCGCTCCCTGAAAGACCCCTCTTTTTTTCATCCCCGCTGCAATTCCAAGGGGGAAAGGGTGGGTACAGACAATTATTTGCGGGCTGAAAATTTCAATATACTCACCGAGTTTTGGTACTGTGAGCGCGTTTATAAACCTGTTAAAACCCAGTTTGCTATAGCTGGAAAGGGTATTTCCATGCTCGGACCGGCGGTAAAGATAACCGTAAAATGAAGGGGCCATCTTTAATATTAGTATATAGGTACCGAACATGGCTTTATCCAGAAAGGGATTAGTATAGCGGAAGGTATCCAGAATAACAACTTCTGCTTCGGGGTAAAGGATTTTAGCCGCTTTTTTCAGCGCTTCTGCAGAGCGCATGTGCCCGGTACCCACCGATACGGACAAAATCAGGACTTTGTTGAGATTGCCTATAAGTAAACCGTTCCTTTCTCATTCCGGAGAATACCGGTTCTATAGATGAAAGCCTTTCGTCAAGCTTGAAGCACCAGAGGGGTAACTATGTGGGCAGCGCCAGTAACCCGATCCGGCATTGTCTTCACGCCGGCCGGATCGGTGAGGCCCAATCTTTAATATTCGGTTATGCTGCGAACTCGTTGCAGGAGGTGTTTAAGAAGCAAATCCCCGTGTCAGTGGCCGGGTACCGTGCTAGATTAAGGCAAGCAGTTCCCTGACCCTTTTTTCCAGGTCGTTAAAAGCTGTAACTGTAACTTCCCCTGTCTTGCGGACACGCACTTCAACCTTCTTCTCAGCGGCGGTTCTGGAGCCCACGGTGAGACGCAGGGGATAGCCGATGAGGTCGGCGTCTTTAAACTTTACGCCGGCCCGCTCCGGACGGTCGTCCAGGAGTACGTCGAATCCGGCAGCGGAAAGGCTGTCGTAGATTTCCCCGGCCAGGTTAACCTGGGCTTCATCCTTGGTGCTCACCGGAATTATGACTGCGTCAAAGGGTGCGATGGCCGCCGGCCAGATGATCCCGTCATTGTCGTGGTTCTGCTCAATAGCCGCCGCCATGGTGCGGGTCACTCCGATACCGTAGCAGCCCATGATTATGGGCTGACTCCGGCCATTTTCATCCAGATAGTTGGCGCCCAGTACTTTGCTGTATTTATCTCCCAGTTTAAAGATCTGTCCCACTTCAATTCCCTTCGCTTCCAGCAGGGGGGAACCACAGCGCGGACAGGGTTCTCCGGCCTGGACCATCCGGATATCACTCACGGTCTGAACATGGTAGTCCCGTTGCATATTGACATTTAATAAATGAGAGTCGTTCTTGTTTGCGCCGGTTACAGCGTTTGCAATCAGGACAACTTCCGGGTCGGCTACAATTTTACAGTTTTTTAAGCCCACCGGCCCGGCGAAGCCAACAGGTGCGCCGGTAACCCGCAGAACCGTATTCGCCCCGGCCAGTTCCAGCCGGAGGCAGCCCAGGGTATTTAGTAACTTAATTTCGTTAATCTCGCGGTCTCCTCTGACCAGGGCAGCCACAACTTCTTTTTCGGTTTCATAAAGTAAGGTTTTGATTATTTTTTGCGGCGGTATTCCCAAAAACCTTGTTACTTCCTCTACTGTACGGCAGCCGGGGGTTTCCTTTTCAATAATTGGCTTCAAGTCTTCTTTTTCCCCGGGTTCCCGCACGGCTTGAGCGGCCTTTTCGACGTTAGAGGCATAGTCGCATTTTGTGTCCCGGCAATAGAGCACGGAAGCTTCGCCTGAGTCCGCCAGCACCATGAATTCATGAGTGTCGCTGCCCCCAATGGCACCCGAATCAGCTTCCACCGGGCGGAAAATGAGGCCGCAGCGCTGGAAAATCCGGTTATATGCTTCATGCATCTTCATATAACTGACGTGCAGGCCCTCTTCGTCCCGGTCAAAAGAATAAAGGTCTTTCATGATAAATTCCCTGCCGCGCATCAAACCGAAGCGAGGCCGCCGTTCATCCCGGTATTTGTTTTGAATCTGGTAGAGCATCAGGGGAAGTTGTTTGTAGGAATTCACCTCTCCCCTGACCAGGCTTGTTACTATTTCTTCGTGGGTGGGCCCCAGGGCAAAACTACGCTCGTGCCTGTCTTTCAAGCGAAAAAGTTCCGGTCCGTAGACATCCCAGCGGCCTGATTCCTGCCATAGTTCGGCTGGTTGAATAATGGGCATCAGGATCTCCTGTCCTCCCTGACGGTCCATTTCTTCCCGGATAATCTGTTTGATTTTCTTTAATACGCGCTGGGCAAGGGGCAGGTGAGTATATACGCCTGCTGCCGTTCGCCTGATAAAACCGGCCCTCAGTAAAAGCTGGTGACTGACCACTTCTGCTTCCGCAGGCATTTCTCGCAAAGTTGGCGCAAAGAATTCGGTTGCACGCATGAAAACCCCTCCGGTATAGATTAGATATAATGTCTATCTGAATATCCCTAAATCGTCTCGATTTCCTTCATCAGCTCGTCCACCAGTTCAGCCTCGGGTACCTTTCTGATTACTACCCCTTTACGAAAAATAAGCCCCTCCCCGCTTCCGCCGGCTATACCCACGTCGGCTTCCCTGGCCTCCCCGGGGCCGTTGACCACACAGCCCATAACGGCAACCCTGATGTTTTTTTTAAGGTTCTTCAACCTTTCTTCAACTTCTTCGGCAAGTTTGATCAGATCTATTTGAGTGCGGCCGCAGGTGGGACAGGAGATCAGTTCCACTCCTCTCTGGCGCAGGGCAAGGGACTTTAATATTTCATAGGCCACTCTGACTTCATAAACCGGGTGACCGGTAAGGGAAACCCGGATTGTATCACCGATTCCTTCATTTAAGAGGATTCCAATGCCCAAGGCTGATTTGACCGTGCCTGAACTTAAGGTTCCAGCTTCAGTTACACCGACATGGAAAGGGTAATTCACTTTTTCCGCCAGGAGACGGTAGGCGGCGAGCATTAAAGGAACACTGGATGCTTTCAGGGAAATTTTGATATCTCTAAAAGAGAGTTCCTCAAAGAGCTTAATCTGATCCAGGGCGCTTTCAACCATGGCCTCGGGGGTAACCCCGTTGTATTTTTCCAGAAGCCTCTTTTCCAGGGACCCTGCATTTACTCCAATCCTGATGGGAACATTTCGCTCCTTTGCAGCAGCCACTACTTCAGCCACCCGGTTCCGCCCGCCAATATTACCGGGGTTGATCCGGAGACCGCTTACGCCGGCCTTGATGGATTCCAGCGCGAGGCGGTGATCGAAGTGAATATCAGCTATGACGGGTATTTCAAGAGCCTTGATGATTTGCGGCAGCGCTGCGGCGGCTTGCTGGTCCGGTACGGCCACACGAATAATTTCACAGCCTTCCGCCACCAGCTCTTCAATTTGCTTCAGGGTGGCCCGGACATCTCTGGTATCGGTATTGGTCATGGACTGGACACTTACCGGAGCTCCTCCGCCCACCTGTACCCTGCCAAGGAAAACAGGCCGGGTTATTCTTCTCTTAATGTAAACCACCTGCTTGTCTTGATTAACGGGTTGCTATTTTTACTAAGAAATTGTACAGCAAGAAATTATAATCGGGAAGGGTCCTCAGTGCTGTGAAGGTATTCTCTCGGACAAGAAAACCTGCAGAATGTCATTGTAAGTAATAACCACGATCAGCAGCAGCAGCAGGCCGAAACCAATCAGATGAATAAAGTTTTCTTTGACAGGGTCCACCGGCCGCCCCCTCACCTTTTCCCAGAACAGAAAAAGAATCCGGCTGCCGTCCAGGGCGGGGATCGGGAAGAGATTAAACAGCCCCAGGTTAATACTCAGGAAGGCGGAAAGCTGCAGCAGGAAGAAGAACCCCACTTGTGCGGCCTTGCCTATTTCGCTGACCACGCGTACCGGTCCCCCCACGTCAGCAGGGGTTTGTCCTAAAATCATTTTTGCGACAAAGTCAAGAATCATCCAGGTAATCCTTGCCGTATAATCCGCACCTAAAGCCAGCGCCTGGAAAAGATTTCCTTTACTCAAACCCTGTTCAGGATAGATGCCGAGCTTCCCAGTGTTATTCTCGTCCCTGGCGGTGAACACCCGGAAGCTCTTCTCGACCCCGTCCCTGAGCACGGTAACTTCGATTTCTTGCTCCGGTTTCTGGCTGATTGTTCCAGATAGTTCCTCCCAGCTGTCAACGGGCTGGCCGTCGACTGCCAGGATTCTGTCACCTGCCATGATTCCTGACTTTGCTGCGGGAAAATCCGGTATGACTTCGCTGATCACGGTGGTAGCCACCGGGATTCCCTGAAAAATAAAAATGGTGGAAAAAAGCAGGACAGCAAGCAAAAAGTTCATTAAAGGTCCCGCAAAAATTACCGCTATGCGCTGCCCGACGGTTTTACTGTTAAACCCGCGTCCGTCATCTTCTTCGTCTTTTTCGTTGGGGTCCATGCCCGCCATGCGGACAAAGCCGCCTAAAGGGAGGATGCGTAAGTTATAGCTCGTATCACCTTTGGGAAGGGTAAGAAGTTTTGGTCCGAAACCCAGACTAAATTCGTGAACCTTGATTCCCACGAACTTTGCCACCGCAAAGTGGCCCAGTTCATGGAAAAAAATCAAAATCCCGAATACGAAAATAGAAGCTACAAACGTCAACATCCAATCCACCTCAAATAGAGTTCATAAATTAAACACCTGATTGCAAGGCTATTTCCCGGGCCCAGCGGTCTGCATCCATAATTTCAGCAAGCCCGGGATTATTAATTATCTTATGCTGCTCCATAACACCGCCCACTAAAACCGGAATGCCCGTGAAGGATATTTTACCCTTGAGGAACAATTCAACAGCCACTTCATTGGCGGCATTGAGCACGGCGGGCATTGTACCGCCGGCTTTTCCCGCTTCGTAGGCAAGGCCTAGGGCCGGGAATTTTACAAGATCCGGCTCTTCAAATGTTAGCCCCTTCAGATCTGCCCACTTCAGCCTGGGTACAGGCCCGGACAGGCGGTTGGGATAAGTAAGGGCATACTGAATGGGCAGGCGCATATCGGGTACTCCCATCTGGGCAATTACTGAACCGTCCCGGAACTCAACAGCTGAGTGAATAATGCTCTGGGGGTGAACAATAACTTCAATATGGGAATAGTTTACCCCAAACAGCCATTTTGCTTCAATCACTTCCAGTCCTTTATTCATTAAAGTTGCTGAATCAATGGTTATTTTGCTTCCCATAACCCAGTTGGGGTGGTGCAGGGCCATATCAACAGTCACCGATTCAAGCTGTTCCTTTGTCAACTGGCGGAAAGGCCCGCCGGAAGCGGTGAGGATAATTTTCTCAATCAGGTCCGGTTTGCGGCCGTTCAGGCACTGCCAGACGGCAGAATGTTCACTGTCCACCGGCAGGATTAATATATTTTTTTGCCTGGCCAGGCTCATCACCAGTTGTCCTGCGGCAACCAGGGTCTCTTTGTTGGCCAGGGCCACATCCTTGCCGGCGTTAATAGCCGCCAGGGTCGGGTAAATTCCTGCTGCTCCGGTGATTGCCACAACGACAAGATCGGCTTCAGGTAGTCCGGCGAGATCTTCCATGCCTTTCCGCCCCCAGGCCAGGTCGGGGCATTGGGAAGGGTCCAGGCTGTCTTTCAGCTCAAGCAATTCCCGTTCTTCTGCCAGTGCTGCAGCAGACGGTCTGAATTCTTTGATCTGTTCCGCTAAAAGACGCCAATTTCTCCCGGCGCCAAGGCCCAACAGCTTAAATCTCTCCGGATAACACCGAATGATTTCGAGTGTCTGTCGGCCGATAGAACCGGTGGAACCAAGAACGACAATCTTTTTCATTTAGATTACTCCAATTTGTGCATATGCAAATTTGTCTTGCGTGAACGAAGCGGATAATTCCGGCAGTTGTCGGAAGGAAACAGAAAGCAGCTTGTACATTAATAGTATTTCATATTTAAAAAAATGTTTGGTTTTGAAATTAGCCTATGGCCTGTCTTTAGGCCCCAGCCCCAGAACGCCTGTTTTAATAACAGCCTGCAGGGCGATTAACAGGATCGGACCCATCAACAAGCCCACCAAACCCATGGTTCTCAATCCCGCGTACATGGCGATCAGAGTAGCCAGAGGGTGCAGGCCGAGATTTACAGAAACAATTTTTGTTTCTGAAAACTGCCTTACAGTCAGCACCAGTCCATACAATACCATGAGTTTAATCCCCATCCCCGTTGCCCCGGTGGCAAAGGACCAGATCAGCCAGGGGATGTAAATGGTGGCAGGACCCAGTACCGGAATTATATCAAAGAAGCCGATTAAGAGACCCATAGTCAGGGAATAATTGGCTCCAATCAGTAGCAAGCCCAGAACACTCAGGACCGTTGTAATCGAGACCAGGATTGCCTGTGCCTTCAGATAGCCGGTGAAGGCAGCGGTTATTTCCCGTATAACGGTCACGGTTTTCTCGCCCCAGGGGGCGGGAATGGTTTTAAGCAGCAACTCGGAAATCAGATGACGGTCGCGGGCTACAAAATAGGTGGCCAGAATGCTGACAACAATAATTGTCAGGGTACCCGGGACCAGGGACAAAAAGCGAATAATCGAGTCGGTCAAACTGCTGATCAAGCCCTGCAGGTTAGTGGTGAGGGTGGTAATGTTTTGTTCCAGGGACGAAACAACCCCCGGGGGAAGCGTTATGTAAAAGGCCGTCAATCTTTCTATTAAATCACCGTAAAGGAGCCTTAACTCCGCAGCAGCGGAAGGAAGTGTCAAAGAGAGATGGAGCAACTCCGTTACTAGTTTCAGTATAATGATTGAAAATATAATAGCAATACTCCCGAAAACAAGAAACATGGATGTCATCGTGGCCATACCACGGTTAAACCTTGCTCTATTCTGCAATATTTCGATGACCGGTTCCATAATTATGCTGACTATAAGAGCAATGACAAACGGGAGCAGGATGGGTAAGATATATTTAACAGTTGCCATGATTATTACTATTGCTGCTATTATATAAATCATGATCAGGATAGGTTTGGGCAACGGGGCTGTCACCTCAGCTTATTATGAATAATATAACAAAATAATAGACAAGGGGTGCTGTAAACAGGGCGCTGTCGATGCGGTCCAGAATTCCGCCGTGGCCGGGGATCAGCCTGCTGGAGTCCTTGATCCCGGCTTCTCTCTTAAAAGCTGATTCGAGCAGGTCACCCACTTCTGCCGCTATTCCAACCATTAGTCCCAGTAAAAGCATCTTTGGCATGGATAAAAAAGGATAAATATAAGAAGAAAACAAATAGCTGACCAGAACACTTCCCAGCAACCCTCCCAGAGCTCCTTCCAGCGTCTTCTTGGGGCTCAGTACTGGAGCCAGCTTTCTCTTGCCGAAGCTTTTGCCCACAAAGTAAGCTGAAGTATCACAGGCCCAGGTTCCAGCGAGCATAAAAATAAGCCAAATCCATCCGTCTGGCAGCATTCTCAGGAGATATACATAACTCAGTAATCCCACGTAAAGCGTGCCCATCAGGGTCCCGGCCCCATCCAGCAGCGAATAACGGGGGTAAAAGGTGACCGTGGCAATCAGATGCAGAAATAAAATGATTGTTATGGTCGGACCGGGATATCCGCTACTATAAAGATATGCGCCGCCAATGAGGATTAAGCCACCCGCAGAGGCTAGCCAGAATAACGGCTTTAATCCCAACTTGGTCAGTAATTCCGTTATTTCCTTGATGCCCAGGATGATTAACAGGCTGATCAGAAGCAACAGGGGAATACCCCCGTACCAAATTGCCAGAATGATCAGCGGGATTCCAACCAGGGCACTTAAGACTCTTTGCCCGAGCACATTTTCACCGACCTGTCAGGTTGTTAGTCCCTTTGTTCAGTCCTCCGAAACGGCGTTCACGCTGCTGATAATCAACCAGTGCCTGCAAGATGTGAATACGTCGAAAGTCGGGCCACATCACGGAAGAAAACCAGAACTCCGTATAAGCCAGCTGCCAGAGCAAAAAATTGCTGATGCGCAAGTCACCGGAGGGGCGAATCAAGAGATCAGGATCCGGTTGACCGGCTGTATAAAGATGATCCGAGATAACTTTTTCGCCAATTTGTTCGATACTGAGTCTGTCATTGGCAATTTTGGCAGCAATTGCCCGGACGGCATCTACAATTTCGTTCCGTCCACCGTAGTTTAAGGCAAGGTTCATGGTCAGGCCTTTATTCTCCCTGGTGCGTTGCACAGCCATGTCGATGGCCTTCCTTGCAGAAGCCGGCAGTTCTGCAAGCCTGCCGATAGGATGCACCCGGACACCGTTTTGACATAGTTCGTCTATTTCCTTATAGAAGTACTCAACTAGCAGATCCATTAATATGTTGATTTCTTCCTGGGGCCTTTTCCAGTTTTCTGTGGAAAAGGCGTATAATGTTAGAATACCGATGCCCAGATCGGAACAGAGCCGCACAATATCTCTTAAGGATTCTACTCCTGCCCTGTGTCCAAAGGAACGGGTCAAGCCCCGGCGCAGGGCCCAGCGTCCATTACCGTCCATGATAATAGCTATGTGGCCGGGCAGTTTATTTTTATCAATTTTCTTGATAAGTTTGTTAACATCGGCCTCAGCGCAACCTTCGGTGTCTTTTCGGCGCCAGAAGCGGACTATTTGGTTAAACATGAAAAAAATTTTGCCTCCTCTGGAATCACCCTTGAGACATACCTATGTAATGACCCCCTCAGATGTGAGGGGGTCCACCCGTTACTCTTCGACAATGGCTCCGGTGGGGCAAGCGTCAGCGCAAGCACCACAACTCTCACATTTATCCGGATCGATCTTATAAATATCACCTTCGCTAATTGCTTCAACAGGACAGGCATCCAGGCAGGAACCACAGGCAAGGCATTCCTCTGTAATTTTGTATGCCACTTTATCCACCTCCTTTCGTTTTTCTTCGAAGGCCACAGTGATCACCCCTTTATTTTTAGAGACCCTATGAAAGCGTATAACCCTCGGTTTCCCTACCGGTTGTACCTTATAAGGCCGGGTGAACATGATTTCTATTTCATAGCCGGAGGTTTTGCATAGCTCAAGCGCCTTGCTTAATTCAAAGCCGGTAATGTCCGGTACCACGTCCATCTATACCTGCATAATCTCCTGTTCCTTATTGGCTAAAAGGTTGTCAATATCTTTGATCATCCGGTCCGTCATTTTCTGAACATCTTCCTGTTTGCGCTTCAACTCATCTTCAGAAATATTGCCCTCTTTTTGCTGGGATTTCAGCTGATCGTTTGTGTCACGACGAATATTCCGTATGGCCACGCGGCCCTCTTCCGCTTTCTTTTTGATGACTTTCATCAGCTCAACCCGCCTTTCCCGGGTTAGTTGCGGAACTGCCAGGCGGATAACGACGCCGTCACTGGCAGGGTTAATCCCCAGATCAGACTTTAAGATAGCCTTCTCGATTTCGGGCAGGGCGGTTTTGTCCCAGGGCTGGATAACCAGTAGTCTGGCCTCGGGAACGGAAATATTTGCAAGTTGATTGACAGGTGTCGGAGTCCCGTAGTAATTGACCATTATTTTATCCAGGAGGGCCGGAGTAGCTCGTCCCGCACGCATTGATGCGAACTCCTTCTTAACCACTTCAACAGTTTTTTTCATATTACCTTCGGCTTCTTTAAGGATTTCCGTGGTTGTCATTTAACTCACCTCCGATATATGTCCCAATTTTTTCGCCAAACACAGCTCTCATAATATTACCAGCCTGGTTTAAATCAAAAACAATTACGGGAATATTATTATCCATACACAAAGAAGCTGCAGTAGCATCCATAACACCAAGACCCTTGTTCAACATATCAATGTACGATAGTTGCTTGAACATTTTAGCATTGGGATTTTTAAGCGGGTCGCTGTCATAGACACCGTCTACCCGCTTGGCCATTAAAATAACCTGAGCTTCAATTTCAGCTGCCCTCAGGGCGGCGGTTGTGTCTGTGGAAAAATATGGATTTCCCGTGCCGGCAGCAAAAATGACTACCCTGCCTTTTTCCATATGTCTTATGGCCCGCCGCCTGATATAAGGTTCAGCCACTTCTTTCATTTCAATTGCTGTCTGGGTCCGGGTATCAACACCATGTTTTTGAAGCGCGTCTTGAAGTGCCAGGGAGTTCATTACAGTTGCCAGCATTCCCATGTAGTCAGCTGTTGCCCGGTCCATTCCCTTGGCGCTTCCGGCGACACCCCGCCAGATATTACCTCCACCAACTACGACGGATATCTGCACCCTATGTTCTACCACTTCTTTGATCTGCCTGGCTATTGTGTTTACCACATCGGGATCGATTCCATAACCAAGGGAACCGGCCAGAGCTTCGCCACTCAACTTCAGAACAATTCGCCAGTATTTTGGTGCAACCATAAAGACAGGAAACCTCCAGTCTTCCCAGAGTTATTCTACAGTTTAACTTAAAAATCCTTTTATTTAATTCTATTTGCAAACATTTCGTGTTGCCTCTTCCACCTCGGTAGCGATGTCGGACTTTTTCTTCTCTAACCCCTCACCAAGCTCAAAACGGGCAAACCGTCTGACGCTGATATTCTCACCAATCTTGGCAATTTTCTCAGTCAGGAGCTGTTGCACAGTTTGATCCGGGTTCTTTATAAAAGGCTGTTCTAAAAGGCATACTTCCTTATAATACTTGTCAATTCTTCCTTCAACCATTTTGTCGACGATCTTTTGCGGTTTACCTTCGTTGAGAGCCTGAGCCCGCAAAATTGCCTTTTCTTTTTCAAGCGTCTCGGATGAAACTTCTTCCCGCCTGATATATTCCGGTTTTGAAGCAGCGATTTGCATAGCGATATCACGAACCAGAGTTTTAAATTCATCCGTTTTAGCCACAAAGTCGGTTTCGCAATTCACTTCCACCAGAACCCCAATTTTGCCGGCGCCGTGTATGTAAGCTTCCACGAGTCCTTCCGCGGCTATTCTGCCGGCTTTTTTAGCTGCTGCAGCCAGGCCTTTCTCTCTAAGGTAGTCAGCTGCTTTTTCCAGATCGCCGCCAGTTTCTGCAAGCGCTCTCTTACAATCCATCATTCCTGCTCCGGTACGCTCCCGGAGTTCCTTGACCAGACTGGCTGGTACAGACATATTGGATTTGCCTCCTTTGTATTTACATCATTTTCCTTTAAAATAGTATATCCAGGATTTTTAAGGGTCAATCAAAATGTCATAACTAAAGGCAGTAAAAAAGGCAGGGGCTACCTTGCCAAAAGACTCACCCCCACCTGTCTTCTCAATTATTCTGCAAGCTGTTCTCCCTGCCGGCCTTCAAGAACAGCTTCCGCCATCTTGCCGGTCAAAAGGCGGACCGCCCTGATGGCGTCATCATTACCGGGGATGACGTAGTCTACTTCGTCCGGATCGCAGTTGGTATCTACAATTGCAACAATGGGAATGCCCAGTTTACGTGCTTCAGCTACGGCAATCCGTTCTTTCCGCGGATCGATTACAAACAAGGCTCCCGGTAGACGCCGCATCTCCTTGATGCCGCCCAGGAATTTTTGCAATTTATCCCTTTCGTGCATTAATTCGGCAACTTCTTTTTTGGGCAAAACTTCAAGGGTGCCGTTTGCCTCCATTTTTTCCAGTTCATGCAGACGGTCGATCCGGCGTCTAATGGTTTGGAAATTGGTGAGCATACCGCCCAGCCAGCGCTGGTTTACATAAAACATACTACAACGTTCAGCTTCTTCCCGAACGGCTTCCTGAGCCTGCTTCTTTGTACCAACGAAGAGAATTGTATCTCCATCACTGGAAAGCTGTTTAACAAAATTGTAAGCTTCCTCAACCTTTTTAACTGTTTTTTGTAGATCTATAATATAGATGCCATTGCGGTCAGTAAAGATGTAAGGTGCCATTTTGGGATTCCAGCGGCGGGTTTGGTGGCCGAAGTGAACACCAGCTTCTAATAGTTGCTTCATGGAAATGACAGCCAAGTAATTACACCTCCTCCCCCATGGTTTTGGTCCTCCGCTGCCTTCATTTTCTGCAAGACCCGGAAGGGAACCGTTGCAAGAATCCAGCAGCGTGTGTAATTCACACCATTTTGTATTTTAACACAGTTACAGCCCCGGCGCAAGGCGGGGCTGTAAAATTGATTTCCAGGTTCTTTAAAAACAATAACCCTAATGCTGTTTAATCCTTTCCAGTTCCTCAAGCAACCGGTCATTTAAAACGCGGATGTAAGTCCCTTTCATACCCAGGGATTTTGACTCGATCACGCCGGCGCTTTCAAACTTTCTCAGGGCATTTACAATTACCGAGCGGGTAATTCCGACACGATCAGCGATTTTACTGGCTACCAGAAGACCCTCTTCACCTTCCAGTTGCTCAAAGATGTGCTGTACTGCATCCATCTCTGAATAGGAAAGGGTACCCAGGGCAATTTGAACAGCAGCCCTCTTCCTGGCTTCCTCCTCCATCTTTTCAGTCCTTGCCCGCAGGATCTCCATGCCCACAACAGTAGCTCCGTATTCGCCCAGCACCAGATCCTCATCGGTGAAAAAATTGTCAAACTTGGCCAGGACCAGCGTACCCAGACGCGTTCCCCCGCCGATTATCGGTACCGTTGTTGTTATTTTATTGTTAAAAGGGCACCTCTGCTTGTTTTCAAAAACGCACAAATTCTTTGTTTGACAGAAATTAGCATAAGTTTCATTGATTTTCAACAGGCTTTCATTATAGTCCTCAGGGAAACCACCCTGGCCTTCAACAATGTCTTTCATAATATCACAGGTCCAGCCTTTGAGATAGGTGTAACCGAAAACTCTTCCCTTGCGATCGAGAATATATATGCTCGCTCCGATGTTTTCGCTCAGAACTTCGGCTACTTCATTAAAATCGACGTTATGACCTGCTGATTTTTGAAGCAACTTGTTGATGGCCCTTGTTTTTTCCAGTAATGCTCTCATTTTAAACCCTTCCCTCTAGTCTACAGTATATAGCGACTCAAATCTTCATATTTCACCAAATGACCCAATTTTTCTACAATAATCTCCTCACTGATATCAATCACCTGGCCTGCCAACTCCGGGGCTTCAAAAGAGATATCCTCCAGCAACTTTTCCAGAATTGTGTGCAGTCGCCGGGCGCCGATATTCTCTTTTTGTTCATTAACAGTATAAGCGATTTTTGCAATTTCCACAAGTGAATTTTGTGAAAATTTAACTGTAACGCCTTCTGTGGCAAGTAATTCGGTGTATTGCTTGATTAAGGCGTTTCTTGGTTCTGTCAATATTTGTTGAAAATCCTCACGTGTCAGGCTTTCAAGTTCGACACGGATCGGGAAACGGCCCTGGAGTTCGGGGATCAGGTCAGAGGGTTTTGATATGTGGAAAGCTCCTGCCGCGATAAAAAGGATATGGTCGGTTTTAACCGGACCATATTTTGTAACCACAGTGGAACCTTCTACAATAGGCAGAATATCGCGCTGTACCCCTCCTCTGGATACATCCGGTCCCTGTCCTTCTTTGCCCGCAATTTTATCAATTTCATCCAGAAAAATGATACCTTCTTCTTCTGCCCTCTTGATCGCCATGGAAATAACCTCGTCCATGTCAATCAACTTCTGAGCTTCCTGCTGAGCAAGAATAATGCGGGCTTCTTTAACTGTGACCCTGCGGCTGCGTTTTTTCTTGGGAATTAAACCACCTAGCATATCCTGAAGGTTAATTCCCATCTCTTCCATGCCGGACCCGGTGAATACTTCAAGCATCGGGGGTTTATTATCTTCCACTTCTATTTCCAGGGTTTCATTTTCCAGTTCTCCCCTGGCCAGTTTTTCCCTTAAAATTTCCCTCTCAAATTCTACCCGCCTGGTCCGCTGTTCCTGTGCGGCATCGTGGGGTTCAGAGGTTTTTGTTGTTCCGAAAAGCATTTCCAAAGGATTGCGGGGTTGTTTTTCCTGCAACGGATAAGGCGCCAGAAGTTCAACAATTTTCTCATCAGCAATGATTTTTGCCTTGTCTTCAACTGTTGCCAGCTTTTCCTGCTTAACCATCCGGATGGACGTTTCAACCAGGTCACGAACCATTCCCTCAACGTCCCTGCCCACATAACCCACTTCAGTGAACTTCGTAGCTTCAACCTTGACAAAGGGCGCTTTAACGAGCCTGGCCAGGCGGCGGGCAATTTCAGTTTTACCCACTCCCGTAGGTCCGATCATCAGAATATTTTTCGGTATTACCTCGTCCTTAAAATCTTCCGGAAGCTTCCTGCGGCGATAGCGGTTGCGCAGGGCTACGGCAACTGCCTTTTTGGCGTTTTTCTGCCCCACGATATATTTATCGAGTTCTTCAACAATACGGCGTGGTGTCAGATGTTCCATGCTAAGACCCCCATGATTTTCGGTATTTATCCGGCATTATCTTATAAAATCTAAAAGTAAAGGCTTCTTGCTGAAGATGTGCGCCTGGCGCCTTATGGTCTCAGGATAATTGACTTAAAGCTCTTCAACGATGATCTGATTGTTTGTATAGATGCAAATCTCCGATGCAATTGTCAGGGCTTCTTGAACAATATCCTTTGCCTCCATGGAGGTGTGCTTGATCAAAGCCCGGGCCGCTGCCAGGGCAAAAGGCCCGCCGGAGCCGATAGCGCTAACACCGTCATCAGGCTCAATGACCTCGCCTGATCCGGAGATAATATAAAAATTTTCACTGGAGGCCACAATCATGAGGGCTTCAAGCCGTCGGAGAATTTTGTCGGTACGCCACTCCTTGGCCAGTTCAACGGCCGCCCTCTGCAGGTTACCGTGGTATTCTTCCAGTTTACCCTCGAATTTCTCAAAGAGTGTAAAGGCATCTGCTACGGACCCGGCAAAACCGGCAACAATTTTATTTTTATAAAGACGCCTGATTTTTTTGGCGCTCTTTTTAATTATAGTGTTTTGGGCGAAGGTGACCTGTCCGTCCCCGGCAACTGCGACTTTCCCGTTTCTTTTCACGGCAACGATGGTAGTGGCGTGAAACATGTTAATCCCCCTTCCAGATGAATAGAAAATTATAAAATCACAACTATTTATTCCTTAGCACGCGGGTGGGATTTTATGTAGACCTGTTTCAGACGCTCACTGGTTACATGAGTATACAATTGCGTGCTGGTAAGCCTTGTATGACCTAAAAGTTCCTGCACCAGGCGAAGGTCGGCGCCGGCGTTGAGAAGGTGAGTGGCAAATGAATGACGCAGGGTATGGGGGCTGATGTTTTTCTCCAGGCTAATTTTTTCCACGTATTTATTAATTATTTTGCGGACGCCCCGGCTGGAAAGCCGGTTTCCCCACCGGTTCAAGAATACGGCGCTGTTTAGTTTAACCGGCAGGGGTATTGTTGGCGATTCTCCGGTTTGCGGCGCCTGCTGGCCTTTATTTATGCTCCGGTTGGCCAAAAGCCCGGGCCGTGCCTCCCGGAGGTATTTGCTCAAGGCTTCAACGGCTTTGGAGCCCAGGGGTACCATCCTTTCTTTGGACCTTTTGCCTGTGATTCTTACGTAGCCTGCTGCCAGATCTAGATTTCCGGTATCCAGGGACACCAACTCACTTATCCTCAGTCCTCCGGCATAAAGTGTCTCCAAAAGGGCTCTGTCACGCAGGCCAAGGGGCTGGCTTAAGTCCGGCGACTCGACCAGGGCCTGGGCTTCGTTCTCAAAGAGAAACTGAGGCAGTTTCCTGCCCAGCTTGGGGCTTGCCACCCTTTTCAGCGGGTTGTCCCCGATAATCCCTTCCCGTTGAAGATAGCGGTAGAGGGAGCGCCAGGCCGCCAGGTGCCTGGCTATGGTAGTCCGGGCCAGCCCCTGTTCATTTAAAAAAGCCAGGTAGTGGCGAAAGACCCGGTGGTCGATTTCAGACGGAAGAACAGCATGGTCTTCTTTGTGTAAAAATGCCGCAAAAAAATCCAGCCCCCTGAAAAAATCCTTCTGATAGCTTTCAATGGTTTTGGGGGAGGCGTTTTTTTCTACTTTAAGATAAATTAAATAATTATCAATATGCGTATACATGCTTCCTCAAAAACAAGCAGTTTATTTTTCTATCAGGTTGAGTCTTGCGCTCAGCTTAAAGGACTCAATTGCTTCCAGGGCATTTTTTGCAATTCTTTTGTGATCTTCTTTCTTATCCTTGACTTTGTCATCCCGGGCCGGGAAAAGACCGAAATTCACGTTCATGGGTTGGAAATGTGCAGGATCTGCGGATGTTAGATAATGGGCCAGGGAGCCATGGGCCGTGTTTCCGGGGAATATCAGCAGTTCTTTTCCAGCCAGTAGACGGGCGGCGTTGATTCCTGCCATCAGGCCGGATGCCGCCGATTCCACATAACCCTCCACACCGGTTATCTGGCCGGCAAAAAACAGCCCTTGCTTTTTTTTGGTCTCAAAAGTCGGATTCAGTAAGACCGGTGAGTTGATGTAGGTGTTTCTGTGCATAACACCCAGCCTGACGAATTCGGCCTTTTCCAAACCCGGGATTAGACGAAAAACACGGGTTTGCTCGCTCCATTTAAGGCTTGTTTGAAACCCCACTAGATTATACAGGGTACCGGCGGCGTTTTCCTGCCTCAGCTGCACCACCGCATAAGGGCGCCTGCCTGTCCGGGGATCCGTCAGACCTACAGGTTTTAAAGGACCGAAAAGCAGTGTCTTTTCCCCTCGTCCAGCCAGGACCTCAACGGGCATGCAACCCTCGAAATGCCGTACTTTGTCAAACTCTTTCCTTGGCGCTTGTTCCGCCTTGCAAAGAGCTTCCCGGAAAATTTCATACTGGGATTTGTCCATGGGGCAGTTCAAATAGGCGGCTTCTCCCTTGCCGTAACGCGAAGAGCGAAAAACTTTATCCATGTTAATGGATTCACTGGTAACAACCGGCGCCACAGCGTCGTAAAAATAAAGATAGTTCTCACCGGTAAAGGAACGGATATTATCAGCCAGTTCAGCAGAGGTCAGGGGACCGGTGGCAATGATTACCGCCTCGCCCTCCGGAATTCCGGTTACTTCCTCGCGGTATATTTCAATCCGGTTATGCCGGCTTAACTTTTCCGTTACACAGGCGGCAAAAAGTTCCCTATCCACAGCCAGTGCTCCACCGGCTGGGACCCTGGTTTTATCCGCACAGGTCATAATCAGGGAACCAAGCAGCCTCATTTCTTCCTTTAATATGCCAACTGCATTTTCAAGGGCAGCGGCGCGAAATGAATTGCTGCAGACCAGTTCGGCAAATTCTCCGGTATTGTGGGCGGGTGTTTGTTTTTTCGGTCTCATTTCGTAGAGTTTTACCCTGGCTCCGTTGTTCGCCGCCTGCCAGGCTGCTTCAGCTCCAGCCAGTCCGGCCCCGACCACAATAACATATTTTTTTGAGGAGCCTGGAACAGGATTTGATGGTAGATACATTTTGAACTTAATCACCCGTACCTGTAATAAAACAATTCCTAGTGGATTGTAAGGGTATTCTCTTTGTTGGTTTTTTCAGGCGCCGCAGCTTCGCTGTCCGGCTTGTTTGAACCAAACTTGTAGCTGCAGTCAGAATTGACACATTTTAGTACAAGAGTATTGCCGGCGCCTTTTTTTTCCACCATCAAGTCGCCGCACTGAGGACACCTGGTTTTAGACGGTTGATCCCAGGTTACAAAATCACACTGGGGATAGCGGCTACAACCGTAAAACTTTCTGCCCTTCTTGCTGCGTCGAATGACAATTTCCCCCTCGCAGCGCGGGCACGGGACGCCGATGGGCTCTAAAAGGGGCTTTGTGTAGCGGCATTCCGGAAAACCCGGACAGGCTAAAAACTTGCCGAAGCGGCCCATTTTAATAACCATGTTGCGGCCGCACTGTTCACAGACCTCTTCGGTGACTTCATCAGCTACTTGGACCAACCCGATTTCATCTTCTGCTTTTTCCAGGGTATTCTTAAAGGGGTCATAAAAACTGTCCAGAACTTTAACCCAGTCCAAATCACCTTCTGCGATACTGTCCAGCTTTTTTTCCATTCCTGCAGTGAAGGTGACATCAATAATATCCTTGAAGTGTTTCTTTAGCAAGTCCACCACTATTACACCCAGTTCGGTAGGGTAAAGCTGCTTGTTTTCCCTGACGATGTAGCCCCTCTTAATGATTGTTTCAACAATGGGCGCATAAGTGCTCGGCCTCCCAATACCTTTTTCTTCCAGGGTTTTTACCAGTGTGGCGTCCGTATAACGGGGGGGAGGCTGGGTAAAATGTTGTTTTTCAGTAAGGGACCTGGCCTCTACCACTTCACCCTCTTTAATCTCCGGTAGAAGCTTATCCTCGTCCTTCATTCCGTCGTCCCGGCCCTCGATATAAACTTTCGTATAGCCCGGGAATTTCAGGATGGATCCGGCGGCGCGGAACAGGTAATCGCCCGCAGATATATTGATGCTGGTGGTGTCGAAAACGGCCGGACTCATCTGACTGGCTAAAAATCTTGACCAGATTAATTTATAGAGCTTATATTGTTCATTTGTCAAGTATTGTTTAATCTGGTCAGGTTCCCTGCTGACAGATGTTGGGCGGATAGCTTCGTGGGCGTCCTGGACCTTGCCCTTTGCAGAAGCTCTCGCGCTATCCTTCCCGACGAAGGGAACTCCGAAACGCTCTTTAATATATTCCCTGGCCTCATCCCTGGCGGTTTCCGAAACCCGGACGGAGTCCGTGCGAATGTAGGTTAAAAGACCGGAGGAACCTTCTTTGCCAAGCTCCAGACCTTCATACAGCTGCTGGGCCACGATCATGGTTTTGCGCGCGGTAAAATTAAGCTTACGGTAGGCTTCCTGCTGCAGCGTACTGGTCGTGAAGGGGGCGGAAGGCCTGCGGCTTTTTTCCTTGCGGGTAACCTTTGTTACGGTATAATGCAGCCCTTTTAGGTTTTCCAGTACCTCCCTCATTTGATCCTTAGTTTTTATGGCAATTTTCTTGCCTTTATACTTGTGAAGCTTTCCTTCAAAGGGGGGGTACCCTGTTTTAACAAAACTCCCCGTGAGTGTCCAGTACTCCTCCTGCACAAAGTTCTGGATTTCCTCTTCCCGGTCAGCGATCAGGCGAACTGCGACGGACTGCACCCTGCCTGCACTCAGGCCTTTCTTAACCTTGCGCCAGAGCAGCGGGCTCAAGTTGTAACCAACCAGGCGGTCAAGGATGCGTCTGGCCTGTTGGGCATTGACCCTGTTGTTGTCAATGGGTCTGGGGTGCTTAACTGCGTTTTGAATGGCCTGCTTTGTGATTTCGTTAAATTCAATGCGACACGGCCTGTCATCGCAAATATCCAGGAGTTTTTGCAGGTGCCAGGCTATAGCTTCCCCTTCCCGGTCCGGGTCTGAGGCTATCAGCACCTTGTCGCTTTTTTTTACCGCATTTCTCAAGTCCTTAATAGTGTCACCTTTACCCCTGATGGTTATATATTTGGGGTTAAATCCGTTTTTTACATCTACTCCAAACTGACTCTTGGGCAGATCCCGCACATGTCCCATGGAGGCTTTTACAAAATATTTTTTCCCCAGAAACTTGCTGATTGTTTTAGCTTTGGCCGGTGACTCTACAATAACTAACGTCTTAGACAATACCGTCCACCTCGTTTAGATTGCCTGACTTTTTTATGGTCTATATTGTACATTATTTTTATAATCTATCCTATAATCAGTTTCTTTAGAACACGTTGCGCCCGGCACGGGTATAAAACTTGCCCGGCAGCTGTCTTGTCAGCCCCTTAATTTCCAGGTACATCAAAGCAGCCATAACCCTTTGTGGTGTAAAACCGGACTTGCTGATCAATTCATCCAGGGAAACCGGGTCAAGTGATAATAGACTGTAAAGCGCTTGTTCTTCGCTGCTCATCTTCATTTTTCCTTCCTGGCCGGCTTCCGGAACGGGAAAAAGCTTTTCCAGGCCCATTTCATCCAGGATATCACTTGCCCCTTCCACAAGCCTGGCCCCCTGTTTAATCAGGCGGTGTGGTCCCCTGCTGAGGGGGTTTGCGACATTGCCGGGAACGGCCATGACATCTCGGCCCTGCTCCAGGGCAAAATCTGCGGTAATCAGGGCGCCGCTTTTTTCGGAGGCTTCAACAACAACAGTCCCCCTGGTCAAGCCGCTGATAATCCGGTTGCGGACCGGGAAATGCCAGGCTTCCGGCGGTGAGGCCGGCGGGAATTCACTGATAACCGCACCCCTTTCCACAATTTGTTCCATAAGTTTGGCGTTTTCCCTCGGGTAAACCACATCAAGTCCGCACCCCAGGACCGCCAGGGTCCGGCCGTTGCCTGCCAGGGCGCCCCTGTGTGCCTGGGTATCAATCCCTCTGGCCAGGCCGCTGACAATGGTTATACCCACGGCGGCAAGATCTGTAGCCAGCTTCTCGGCAACCGCCAGTCCGTATGGTGAGGGCCGCCGGGAACCCACAATGGCGATGGAAAGTGAATCCGCCATCTTAATTTGACCACGGAGGAAAACCACCGGGGGAGGATCGTAAATCTGGAGAAGGTTTTCAGGATAATAAGGGTCAGTGTGACAGGCAAATGTAATGCCCCGGGAGTTCAGCCTTGCAGCCTCGCCGGCCGGGTCAATCCGGTCCCTGCGCCGTGCCAGAACCCCGGCTCCTTCAGCACCTAATCCGGGAGCGCCGGCAAGCTCTTTGCTCCCGGCCTCCCAGGCAGCCCGGGGCGAGCCGAAATGCTTCACCAGCGACCACAACCTGTTGCCGGCTCCCGGCATTAGCAATTGCCATCCCAACCAGTATATTCTATCTTCCAAGGAAGATGCCCCCTCGCTTATCTTAATCCCCATTTTCGGGGTTAAGGTGACATCTTCCTCCCATCTGCCAAAAATTTCTTAAGGGTAAGCTCAAAAACTACTTTCACCAATTGTTAAATAAAGCTCTCGGGGAAAGGAAAACCACAGCGCCGCCAGGATTAAGCTACCACCAGGCTGTAGACAACCCCCTGGATTCCTTGATTCTTTTTAAACGTGGAATTTCCTGTCGAGGGGAATAAGACAGCCTGGAATTATTTCTCTTATATGGCAGATTTGCTGCACCCGGTAGGGTATCGAGGGGGTAAAAGCATTTGAACTGCTGCCGCTTGCGGATAGCTAACGTGCTACATCCAGCAGGGCATCAAGGGGTTGCTTCAATGAAAGCAGATTTTGGTAGAGATCCCCGGTTTCTTTGAGCCGGTTAAAAATATTGTGGATTGAAAAGGCACCGGGGACAATTTTCAAGGATTCGACTTCCCTCCAGGTCAGCGGGGTTGACACAGGGGCGCCTGGTAATGGCCGCAGGCTGTACTGAAAGGCCATGGTTTTGCCGCGGCCGTTTTGTAAATAATCCAGGTAGACTTTCCCTTTCCTTTTGCTCACCTTTCGTTCTACGCTGGTCTGTTCCGGATTAATTTTAACGATCAGTTCTGCTATATATTGCATGGCCCTGGTAACACTTGGATAGGCATAGCCGGGTTTGATGGGCACAAAAATATGAAGGCCGGTAGCTCCGGATGTCTTGGGGTATGATTTTAAGTTGAACTGGGCCAGGGCCTCTTTAACCAGCAGGGCAGTTTTTAAAACATCAATAAAGGAAACCCCTTCCGCCGGGTCAAGGTCCATGACAGCCAGGTCCGGACATTCCACATTTTCAATCCTGGAAAGCCAGGGATGCATCTCGATGCAGCCCTGGTTGGCCAGCCAGATCAGGGTTTGGACATCGTTACAAATAATGTAGTTGACAACCTTTTCGGAGTGTTCTATGGGGTATCTTTTAATCCAGGATGGAGCGTAATCAGGACACTCCTTCTGGTAGAACTGTCCGCCTGCAAGTCCATTCGGGTACCTTTTCATTACTAACGGGCGGTTGTAGAGATGCGGCAGGAGATAGGGGGCAATTTCCCAGTAGTATTTGACAAGATGGGCCTTGGTCAATCCTTCGGGCCAGAGCAGTTTATCCAGGTTGGTGAGCTTAACCTCGTGGCCGTTAACGGAGACAAGGGAATCCTTCAAGGTGAACACCTCATTTGCAGGTATTTGCAGCACGATTGCTGAACTAAGGAACGGCCGGGCATTCTTCCGGTGTTTTGTCCCAGCGGATGCCCCTGTAAACGGGATGCCGGAGGTACCCCTCCCGGGTGGTGGTCAGATAGTCAATGGAGCAGACTAAAAGGGGACGAACCCAATGGGTGCGTTTCTTTTCCGGCAGGGGGATTTCTAATGTCGCAACGGGCGTTTCGATCTTACGCAGACCCTCTAAGAGGGCGGCGGCCTCAGTTGTACTGAAACCCGTGCCTACTTTACCCTGGTAGATCAGTTTTCCCTTCCGGTACCCTCCTAAAACAAGAGAGCCAAGACTTCTCCCGGAGGCGCCGGTCTGGTAACCGCAGATGACCAGTTCAGCCTCCAGGGTGTGCCTGAATTTTTGCCAGTAAATAGAGCGCCGGCCCGGAAGGTAAACGCTGTCGAGTTTTTTGGCGACAACTCCTTCCAGTCCCCGGGATACGCAGGCATCGTAGAAACTGCGGCCGTTCTGCAGGATAAAATCCGGAACAATAATTTCAGCCCCGGGGTTGACCATTTCTGCCAGGAGCGTTTTACGTTCCCTGAGGGGGTGTTCCATGACGTTTTTTCCATCGGCATATAAAACATCAAAGGCTACGTAAACAGCCGGGCTTTCTACAGAGACCCGGCTGATTCTCTGGGGATTATTTAATCTGCCCCGGGCTTGGAGCCGGGCAAAGGAGGGTTTTCCTTTTTCAAAGACCACAATTTCGCCGTCCAAAATAGCCGGTTTCCTTGCTACCTTTTGGTGTAGACGGCCCAGTTCCGGAAACTTTCCGGTCAGGTCAAGCAAGTTGCGGGACCTTAAGGCTGTGTTCCCGTCAAGATAAAGGAGACCCCGGTAGCCGTCCCATTTTATTTCAAAGAGATGCAGGTCGCTGTCGAAGGGAAGAGAGTTAACGGCCAGCATCGGGCGAATTAGGGGTAAAGGCTCCTGTCCCAATTTTATTGGCCTCCGTTATGATGTTTTGCGCCGCCCGGCTCTCTTTACTGCAGGGGTTTCAGTTTTTGATCCCGCCGGCCTGCCCCGTTCCTCCCGGGCCAGATCAATGCTGGCTTTCAGGGCTTCCATCAGGTCAACAACTTTTCCCGCTTCTGGTTTGGCCGGAGCAGCTGTTTCTTCCCCGGCTATCTTTGCCTGGATTATTTCCATCAGACCCTGCCTATAGGTATCGCTATACTTTTCAGGTTGGAAATTCGACGAGAGACTGTTGATTAGATTGACGGCCATCTTTAACTCGTTCTCCTGCAGGTTGACGTTGTAATTCAGTTCCGGCAGGACATTTGCCTGCCTTATCTCGTCGGGGAAATGCATTGTGCTTAAGACAAGTGTATTTCCGCTTGCCCTGATGGCCGCCAGGGCTTCGCGGCTGCGGATGATAACCCTGGCCACGGCTACCTTGCCTGTCTCAGACATAGCCTGTTTTAACAATTCATAGACTCTGGCGCCCCCGTCCCCGGGGGCGAGGTAATAAGCCTTTTCGTAATAAACTGGATCAATTTCGGTCAGATCCACAAAATCCAGGATTTCTATATTCTTGCCTCCAGCAGTTGCCGGTTTCCCGAAGTCTTCCTCCTTCAAGACTATATATTTACCCTTTTCATATTCATAACCCCGGACAATTTCGTCCATAGGAACCTCTGTCTCGCAATAAGGACAGAAGCGCCTGTACTGTACCGGTGTTTTGCATTTTTCATGCAAATAATTAAAGCGGATGTCCTTTTTTTCAGTGGCTGCGTATAATTTCACAGGTACAAAGACCAGGCCGAAGCTGACTGCACCTTTCCATAAAGGCCTCATGCTCATTCCTCCCTCATCTTTTTTATTATCCCCGCGGCTGAAAAGCTGATTCAACTATGTAGGCTTGTTCCAGCAGGTAAATTCACCTGGGGGAAGCTGCCGGTTTATAATCGAAAACAAAACAGGCTGCCACCTGCGGCCCGGGCAGGCCGGCAACGGAGTTTAAATAAATAACCCGGGTATATTAAGACCCGGGTTTTGCTGGACCATATTGAGGGTAAGAATTTTAAGACAGCGCCTTTTATTTCCTTTGCGCCAGCCTGCCGAGGCTCTGTCAGGGCGCTGGGGGCGCAGCGCTTGGCGGGGTTTGGGTTGAAACATGAACACTTGTACCCGGCGGGTAGTCTTCCCTTTTGAGCATCGACTGAATCTGGGTGAGAAGCTGCGGCGCCAGATCAATAATACGGTCCGCCAGCGCGTTTCCATCCACCGGCAGCATTCTTACCTGCCCGTTACCAACTACCAAAAACCCGATGGGTTTTACTGATACCCCGCCCCCGCTGCCGCCGCCGAAAGCGGGCATTTGTCCCTCCGTCTGGCCTTCTTTGCCTTCCCCGGGTACCTCAAATTCACCCCCCCCGGCAGCAAAGCCGCAGGCAACACGGGAGACAGGGATAATTACGGTCCCGTCCGGAGTTTCCACCGGATCTCCTACTACCGTATTCACATCGACCATTTCTTTAATACTTTCCATAGCAGTTTTCATTAAACCTTCAATGGGATGTTCGGGCATTTATGTCACTCCTTCACCCTGTCCGTTTAATCTTAATTTATCCTGAGAAATATTTAAATATACGAACAAACTGGTTTTAACCCCGGCAGTTCCTGCAACCTTCGAAAAGCTTTCAAGTGGAGCCGGCTGTTGTTCAATTCCGGATTCTTAAAACAATTGCTTTTAACCCGGTACAAAACAGGTAACCTAGCCGGAACTCGAGAATACAGTCAATGCTGACATTAAAACAAGCCCTTTCAAAAGACGGTCTGATTGTCAGTCGCGGTTGTTCTCCGCCGGGTGCAAGTAAGGCATAGAAATAAGACAGTAAAGAACCCTTTATTCCCCACAGGACCCCTGTCAAAACCCCTGTCTGAGCCGGTTCACCGGTACCTATCTCGGTATGCCAATCCAGGCGGCGCAGGGAGGTTCTCCCGAGAAGGTAGTACAGGGCCGGCTTGTAACGTCTATAAAGGCCAATCTGTTTAATTAATACTGCCATCATCCGGCCTGGACCGGGAAGACGGATTTTCTTTTTTTCTTCAATAACCGGCCGGCCATCCTTTCCTTCAAGTTGGGCCCTGATCTTAAAGGCAGGCCTTAACACGCGCCGGATCAGGCGTCCGGCTCCAGGTGCTTTTGTTCTTAAGCCCGGCTTTTTTATTTTGATGAATGGTATTTCGAATCTGTATACAAGCAGGCCACCCCAGAGGAACAATTCCACAGCAAACTCGTCATCCCGGCCCTTCCTGCGGTAACGCAGCCGCAGCCCTATTCGGGACAGGGAAAGTATAAGCAAAAACACTGTAAGAAGAACAATCACCAGGTACAGCCTGCTCACCTAACCCCTCCTCTGCATTATTTTTCCACTGTTCAACTATCCTATACCATCCAGGCTCCTTTTCCAGATGACGTTGCTAAAATGGACTAAAACCTTTTTATATAAAAAGTAATCTGGCGTCCTACCCGCAAGTATTGGGGTGGTAGGTCTGGTTGATACTTTTTTTAATTAACACAAGGCCGTCCAAATAAATTATAATTTCCTAATAGACAGGAGATTGCAGGAATCTCCCTTTAAACCAAGAAAACTATTTATTGTCATTAATGGGCTTTAGCTTAATAATTCTACAGAGTTCAGGGGTGAAAGCATGGAGCTAACATGGATAGATGCGGATGGAAAAATAATTGTCAGCTTATTTGAACGAATTGACGGTAATACTTCTCCATCTTTGGAAAAAGCTTTGAGTGAGCTGCTTAATCAGGGATATACTTCTATCGTTCTTGATTTCCTGAAGACGTCCTATGTCAGCAGCGCCGGTTTGCGGGTCTTACTGGGGACGGCCAAGAAGCTGCCTAAAGGTAAAAAGCTGGAGCTTATTAACCTTAACAGTAATGTTTATAAGGTGTTCAAACTTACTGGATTAACCACTATTTTTGATATCCTGCCTTATTCTGGTTAGCTTAAGGAGAAAGTTATGCTGGAAAATAAAGAATGGCAAAATATCCCAGGAGCTTTGCAGGCGGATATTTTTCCGGTGCTTCGCAAGCCCGATGTTATTTGTTCCGCCTATATCATCAGAACCCCGCAAAAGATAGTGATTATAGACCCCGGTTCACTCCCGGAACAAATGGCGTTGTTGAAAGAGGCTTTAAGGGAGGATTTAAATCAGCAGATTAGACCCATTTATATTTTTTTTACGCACTGCCATATTGACCATTGCTACCAGGCCTTGATCGTCAACGAGCTGTCTAAAGTTGCCCGGGTATTTCTGGCAGCTCAGGAAAACGGTGCTTCAGCTCTCCGGAACAGGGATTTGCGGCGGACTACAGCCGCTTTTCACCGCAAAGAGTTGCCCGTCACAGAGATAGATATTGAACTCATGTCCAATGAGGATAAACTTCACTACGGAGAAAAGGAACTGATTTTCGCCGGTGGGAACCGTTTACGTATCTTGACTGATTTGTATCCCCTCAAAGAAGGCAGGGTGTTCCCCCGTCAGAGGATTCCTGTCAGTGAAAAGGACGTAATGGAGATTTTTCATACACCGGGGCATAGTGCCGACAGCATTTGTCTTATGATCGGGAATAGTTTTTTTCCTCGGTGACCTGACCTTTGCCGGAAACAGCGGCATCGCCGGCCTGGCCGGCTGGAATCAAAAGGACCTGGTTTGTACTCTGGAAGGCCTGATCGATTTAATAAATGAGCGCCGGATCGGACTAATCTGTCCCGGCCACGGCCGTCTTATTCCGAGAGATAAAGCTATTGCAAACCTGCAACAACAGCTTCGTATAGCCGGTAACCTGACCAATATCCGGGAATGGGATCCGGCGGCGTTCCAGGAGATTTCCCAGTACGCCCTTGAACTGCTTGTTGATGTCAATGATATGGTCGCAATAATTGCAGGCCGCCTGTATTGTCTGGCTTATTATCTGGAGGAACTGGACGAGCCCGCAGAGGCCCGGAAATACCGGGAGTTTATTAGTCTGGAGGCCATTGAAGAGCTTCTGGACGAGTACGACCACTGTGCCGCTGCTCTGCAAAAGGGTGAGATATTTGACATGGTCATGGTGCTAAAAACAACCCGGTTGCTGGAGAAAATACAGGCACTTTTGAATGAGGGAAAACTGGAATTGATTATGGACAAATATTTCATGAGGAGGGCAAGCCGCCTTTTTTCAGACTTTTTTATCGTATCCAGTGGACGTCCCCCGGAAATAACCCTGACCAACGGTAACATTAATAAAGTGTCCCCCTTGGGGAGAACTCCTGGCTGAAGTTAAAAGGAAACAGTATAATGAAGATTATATTCTTGAGGTTCTCGATGATGATGAGCTCTATCTGGAAGCACTGGCCACACGGATTGCCTTTCAGCCAGTCCTGCAGGAAGTAAAATGGAGCTTCAGCCCGGGAGATGTAGTGCCGGTAAGGCTGAATCCCGAAAGGTTTGCAGAGGCTTATACCGGATTGCCGGAGGATATCGCCACTCTTGACGTGCCTGATTTAAGGATTGCCACTGCCCTTCAAGAGCAGGGGGTCGTGGCCCGGACCGACAGCGTTAAAGGCATTCCCTCAGGAGTATTCAACGAAAAAAGATTCGACGCCCACCGGCGTAGAATTGAATTGGCGGGGGGACAGCTTCAAAAAGTAACCGGCGGTGGAAAGGTCTGCTTTGAAATTACCTTTTCTGCAGCTGCCCGGTAACACCAAATCAAGGGATAGACTTACCATGCTGCTGAAGCGGCAACAGGAGAAGGTTGAGAAATTCAATATCCATGGTAATATTAGGCAATGCTTAATATTAATTCTATTGAATTAGATTAACAAATAAAAAACCGCCGGTATTAACCGGGCGGCTATTTATTTTAGATTCCAAAAGGCAAACAGTTTTAAGAACGGCAGCATTGTCCGTTTATTTGACGAATACTTTTTGTCTGGTCGCCTGAGGGGGCTTAAAAATTCCAGTAATCCAGTCCCACGTTGTGACGGGCCCGCTCCAGATAGACAGAGGCGGCTTCCCTGGCTTTGCGGGCTCCCTTTCGCATCGTTTCTAAAATATACTGCTTGTCCTGTGCCAGCCGCTTCCTCTCTTTTCTGTAGGGCTCGAAATATTCCCAGATTAAGCTGAACAGTTCCTTTTTGACAACTCCGTATTTCAGGCCCGGGGCAAGGAACCGCTCCTGCAAGGCTATTTTTTCCCCGGGGTCCAGGAAGAGTGAGTAAAGGTTGAAAAGGACATTTCCTTCCAGGGGCTTGGGCTCATCCACCGGGGTTGAATCAGTAACAATGCGCATCACCTTTTCCCGCAGGGTTTTTTCATCGGCAAA
>FZPS01000194.1_pt31 | contig 47810 bp, 47 predicted proteins | sample 1817821 | NCBI WGS metagenome assembly FZPS01 (sample SAMEA104158645, study PRJEB21678) | metagenome | place: Germany | collected 2015-04-21 | reverse complement strand
ACAAGCGGACAAAATACCTTACAAATAACAAAAAGCCGCCGGTTTGTGTGCCGGCGGCCGGTTGTGTTCCGTATCAACTTCAACTCAAGCACTTACTGGACTTCAGGAACAGGGGTTACCCTGCCCAGTCGCTGTACTTCCTTTGAAAATCCTTCATCCACGACATCCTTGGAAGGTTCAGCGCTCTTGGCTGTTTTCTCTGGCTCTGGCTCAGCGTCCTCAAGAGGCTTGCCGGCCATCAGGCGCTCTAGCTCTTCTGCCTTCAGGGTTTCCTTCTCCAGAAGGGTTTCCGCGAGCAGCACCAGGGTTTCGCGGTTCTCAGCCAGGATTTGCTTAGCCCGCTCGTAGCATTGCTTGATTATGTCGCTCTCTTCCTGGTCTATCGCTGCAGCAACTTCTTCAGAGAAGTCCCTTTCTCTGGCAAGATCCCTGCCCAGGAACACCTGCCCTTCCTTCTTGCCGAAAGTAAGGGGCCCCAGTTTCTCTGACATGCCAAACTCCATGATCATACGCCGGACCAGGCGGGTTGCCACTTCAAGGTCATTTGCGGCGCCGCTTGAAACTTCATCAAATATCATCTCTTCTGCAGCCCGCCCTGCCAAAGCCGAAGTAACCCTATCCAGAATCTCAGACTTGGTTATGAGATACCTGTCCTCCGTAGGTAGCTGGAGGGTGTACCCGAGGGCACCGCCTCGTGAAATAATCGCTACTTCGTGGACAGGATCAGCATTGGGAAGCCTGTTTGCAACCAGTGCATGCCCGGCTTCATGGAATGCAATAACCCGCTTTTCCTTCTCGCTTATAATCCTGGATTTCTTCCTCGGCCCTGCAACCACCCTTTGAACCGCTTCTTCAAGCTCGTGCATCCCGATACGTCTCTTCCTGTGCCTTGCAGCAAGCAGCGCAGCTTCGTTGATCACATTCTCAAGGTCTGCAGGAGTGAACCCTGGGGTAGCTTTCGCCAGAACCTCAAGGTCGACATCTTTAGCCAAAGGCTTGCCGCGACTGTGGACCTTCAATATTGCTGTCCGTGCTTTCAAGTCTGGTTTATCAAGCACGACCTGGCGGTCAAACCTTCCAGGCCTCAGAAGCGCCGGGTCAAGGATGTCCGGCCTGTTGGTAGCGGCCATAACGATAATCCCCTGGTTAACGCTGAACCCGTCCATTTCAACCAGGAGCTGGTTGAGGGTTTGCTCCCTTTCATCGTGTCCGCCGCCCATGCCTGCTCCTCTCATACGGCCTACTGCGTCGATCTCATCAATGAACACGATAGCCGGAGCCCGCTTCTTAGCTTGATCAAACAGGTCCCTTACTCTCGCAGCACCTACACCGACAAACATCTCGACAAAGTCAGATCCGCTGATGGACAGGAAGGGCACGCCGGCCTCTCCAGCAACTGCCCTGGCCAGATACGTCTTACCTGTGCCTGGCGCTCCGAAAAGCAGCACCCCTTTTGGAATCCTGGCGCCCATTTCAACGTACTTCTTCGGGTACTTGAGGAAGTCTACTATTTCCTGCAATTCTTCCTTAGCTTCATCGCAGCCGGCTACATCAGCAAACGTGACTTTCTGATGTGAGTCTGACTGCAGTTTCGCCCTGGACCTGCCAAACTGCATCACTTGCTTCCCGCCGCCCTGGGTTTGCTGGATCATGTAGAAAAATATCCCTACCATTAATAATGCAGGCAACATGTTGGTCAAGAGAGATACCCATATTGACGGTTCCTGTGGGAGCCTCAGTTCCACCACAACCCCTGAAGAAACCAGGTATTGATATAGTTCAGGGTCGATCGGGATGACCGTCCTAAACTTCGTACCGTCCTTTAGAGTGCCGATTGCAGCTCCTGTAGCAGCTTTTTGGTCGGTTACCGTGATGGAGACTATTTCACCCTTTTCCACATGGGAAAGAAACCGGTTAAAGTCCATGTCAGCAAGCTGATCCTTGGGGGCAAAGAGATCAACCAAAGATATTGCCACAAACATGAGCAAAACGTAGATTGCAAGGCTTCTCCATATCCTGCTGTTCAATCCAATCCCTCTCTCCGTTCATCTTCCACAGCCATCTTCTACCTTTTCCATACTTAAGCTTACTCGCTAAATCGTAGCACAATTCTGCCTTTTCCGCAATAACGGCTCTATCTCGATTTCAATAATCTTACAGCTATCAGCGCCCACCTTGAACTGCTCGCTTAACCGGAAACCCCCAACCCAAACAAGCTTGTCTCCAGATACAAAAATAGGGACAAAACTGCGGTAGTAGCGAGGGACACGCATGGATATGAGCAGATCTTTGACTGTCTTCTCGTTCCCTTGCATCCCCAAGGGGGCAATCCTGTCACCTGTCCGTCTCGTACGGAGCCGGATTTCTCCCTCACATTTATTGTAGTCCGCCCATGCCTTTAATTCCAGCATAAAAAAGCTCTTTTGCTGCGTAAACCTGCTCCTCCGATCCTCACCGCCGGGGTTTTTTAGAATCCTGGTCTTGACACATAAGCCTAACTGAGGCACAAAAGTCTGTCCCGGTACTTGGATCTTAATATCAACGTCTTCCGGCGGAGGCGGGTAAAAACTGATGTACCCCTGATACCTGTGGGCAGTTACCTTCCCTGGCAACGAAAGGGTATCCTCGCTGCCTTCCAACAACCGCAGAATGTGGCTCATCTCTAAACTATCTGTTTCTCCGGTGCATTCCTGCCAGGCTTTTTCCAATACCCTTGACCCAATGGCTTTAGGAAGAACCTGCAAACTCTCTTCGCTGACCAGGGTAACCCTGCCTTCTTTCATTGAAGCGTTGAGAAACGCTGCTTCTGCCTGCTCCTCAAGAAAATCCGCGTCCCATCTCAAGACCTTTGCCGTCTTAGCTAAGGTCTCAATCAGAGACGGATTCAGCATATCTGCGAGTCCGGGAATGATCTTGTACCTTACCAGGTTTCTCGTATATTTGAGATCAAGATTATATACGTCGGTTATCACCGGGAGGTTTCGCTGGCGGCAGTACTCCTCGATGAGCGCCCTTGGGACTTGGATAACCGGCCTTATCACCGGGCCGTTAACAGGCGGGATGCCTGCTAAGCCCTGGGTTCCCGCTCCCCGGACCAGCCTCATGATCACTGTCTCAGCTTGATCGTTCATGTTGTGGCCCAAAGCAATCCTATGGGCGCCAATCTGCTTCATCAATCTGAAGAAGAAATCGTACCTGGCAATCCTGCCCGCTTCCTCAACCCCAACTTTCAAGGTGTCTGCAAGCTTGAAAACCTCTGCGTGGCCTACCTCAACAGGAATATCCCGCGACGTGGCAAAATCCACAACAAGTTGGGCGTCTTTGTCAGCTTGCTCGCCGCGCATGTGGTGATGAAGGTGGGCTACATATAGGCTGAAGCCCATCTCACTGGATAGGACGTGAAGGCTGTCCAACAAACACATGGAATCAGGCCCGCCGGAAACAGCGCAGATTACTCTGTGGCCTGGTTCAATCATGTTGTATTCCCGGATGGCTGAAGCAACGGTGTCCAGGACTTGTTTCACAGGATCCCGAGCCGAGTGAATCACCCCTGTAGCATTTTCCTACATAGACATACCATTTGCCGGCAGCATTTTCAAATACTCTCTATGAGAACACCTACTACTGTTATATCATCGTTTGGCGTCTGCCTTTGATAGCGGAGGCTGTGATTCACAAGGGATTTTACGTAATCGGCCAGAGTTCCTTCTTTCAAGCGGCCTAATCTCATCATAAGCATGTGCTCTGCCCTTGCCGGCACCGGGCTTGACCTGAAAACACCGTCTGAAACCAAGAAGATCAAGTCGCCGGGACTGATAGGTTCACTTGTACCGTGACAGAACACATGGGTTACGGACCCTGCAGGAGGGTTGGAGCCGCGGACTGCCAGGACGTTCCCATCGCTTTTTCTGATAAACGACGGAGGTGCTCCGAGCTTGTAAAAGTACGCCCTCTCTACCTCTGCATCTATCACCACGCAGTCAAGAGCTACGAAACTATCAGGCCTCCACGCAAGATGCAGAGTAGAGTTCAAGAAAGATATACATGTGGTGTGGTCGAGCCGGCAGTCTATCAGTGATTTCAGAAGCCGCACAGCATCCCTGCTTTGTTTGGCGGCAATTTCACCTTTGCCCATCCCGTCCACCAAAATCAGCAGCGTCCTCCCTGGGTCTAAATCATACCTGACCCACATGTCGCCCGGTTTTTCAACCCCTGACGCTGCGATTGTAGTGCCCTTTACAGATAGCTTGAGGGAAGGGCTTTTCTTTGAGCTTGAGCTTGTAATCCGGCCCGGATCCATCTCTGCCTTGAGCTGGCTAAGGCACTTGAATTGGTAGGCAAGACACCCTATCGTGTCAGATTCAATGGAATCCAGCTGCTTTTCAAGCCTGTCTATATGCTTTTCGTAATTGAGGTGAAGTACCATTTCGCGAAACCTGCCGCACCGGTCAGCTATAACCAGACTGCTGTCGTACAAACCCAGTTTACCCGCGAGCCTGGCCTTGCGGGCAAGGGTGATGAAGTCTTCATATGTTTCTCCAAAATGCTCTTCCCAACAAAAACGGCGGTTCCCACAATCCTGGCATGTTTTCTCAAAAAGATGCCTGATGGTGGCCACATCCAGATCGTGATCTCCTTGAACCTCAACTGCCCGGCCTGAACTCCTCCTGTCTACCCGCTCGCCCGCCCCGGTAACCGCTGCGCCAAGAACTTTCGCGACAGCGAGGCCGGCCCGGGTGCCCTTATCTAAACCGGTCCCATTATGCTCAGGTAATCCTGACCTTGTAACGCTTGCCTCCTCAAATAAGCGGCCAAGCTCTGAAAGCACATTGAATATCGCAGCCGGCTTGTATTCTGCCTTTTCCCTCTGAACGGGGTCTGAGCCAACACGCCTGTCAACCTGGCGAACGGCAGGCACAAACCCGGAGACACACTCAAACAGATATGCTCTGACTCCAGGGGTGATGAACAGGATCGAGGCCGATGCAATGATTTGCTCTGTCAACCTGTGCCGTATTAGTGAAGCTGAGTCAGAAAAGAACGCCATGCCGAGGCCTGCAGACATATATCCCAGGGTTGCTTCTAGTTTGCCTAGTTTGCCTAGTTTCCCTCCTAATCCTGAGAGAACCCCGATTACGGCCAGCTGTCCGATTATCTCAGGACCTTCCACCCCTGTGAGGCACGCGGCCAAGCCGCCTAATACTCCTGTTAACGCCCCTACACTCGGACCGCAAGCGTAGGCCAGGACAAGAACGGCAGCCATGATTACAATGATGCCTATGTCCAAATTGAGCAGTTTAAGACCCTGAAGGCCGCCAATGGCGAACAAACTCATAACGATCAGGGCTTGTCCTGTCTTCGTGGACTGCAAACCTGGTTTTTCTGCACTGGAGGCCTGGTCAAGGGCTGAAATGAAAATCAATCCCGAGACTATAGTGCATGATGCTTCCATGAAGGCGGAAAGATAGAGTGAAAAACTCGGCCTTGTGGCGATCCCCGCACCAATCCGTGCCATGAAGACGCAGAAACCCGCGATCACTGCATTCACTATACGTGGATAACCGCTTTTCCTCTCTTCACGCGTAAGCAGAGTGATCCCCACTATTGAGAGACCCGCTGGGATGAGCAGATTCCATTGCCGGAGACTTGCAGTGCCCGCAAGCACGGCAACGGCTGATAGTATGGAAAGCCCGCCAAGCACAGTGCGGTAACCTACGTAGAACCCGGGGCCAAAAGGACTAAGCGCGCCTACGATCCGCACCCGGCCCAGCAAAAACGCGATTAGATAAACCAGGTACAGGGGTATCATTGACATCTGGTTCGCAGTAGCCTGCCCGAGGGCTTCATCACTGCCTGCTTCTTGTCTGGGCCTCTTCCCAAGCCGGCCAAACTTGTTCTTTAGAAAACCGGTGACTTTGCTCACATTGATATCCCCCTTGGTTGTGTTTCCATTTTATACCGTTCCGCGCGCATTTGATGTCGGGGCTTGTCCTTACGGGTTGCTGCTGGGAAGCAAATGCCTGTCGAAGAAACAACATATGTTTGGAACGGTGGAGGATGCCAGAGTAATCTTTGTGCGTTTGGGGTGTAATGCTCTAGTGCCCGGAACAACATAGCAAATCCGCCAATACTCGGTGTATACCCAACACTACCTGGCTAAAATGTGTCAACTGACAGTGATTTTGTCACTCCTAGGATTTTGGCTTGCGCTGGTTGCAAAAGCCTTAGCTAGCTGAGGGTAGGAAGAATGGTATACCTAGTGCACCATTTCTGCTGAAATCGTAGTTCAAGCAAGCAAGACTGGTGCATGCAGTGCACCATTTGGGCCGCGATGAGGCCTGAAAGCTGGAAATATGGTGCACGTGGTGTACCGTTTTGGCGAACAACACCCTCAAGACCCGGCAGTTTGGTGCATCCTGTGTACCATTTTTCCGGGTGCTCTATCGAAAACCAGGCAGATTGGTGCATCTGGTGCACCATTTCTGCTGAGATCGCAGCTCAAACTGGCAAGAATGGTGTACGTCGTACACCATTTTGGCGGTCGTAGGGTCGGAAAACCCTGAAAATGGTGCATCTAGTGCACCATTTCAACTATCGAGGTACATCAAACCCGCAAGAATGGCGCACATAGTACACCATTTCGCCTGTACAGAAACCGGAAACGAGAAAGATCGGTTCACGTGATGCACCATTTTCCGAGAACTAGCGTTGAAGATCCGTCAGACTGGTACATGTGTGCGCCGTTTTCTCAGTCCGCTTCCAGGGTGACAATATCACTGGCCGGTAGCAAGAGCCGAGCTAAAATGTTGACGAAAGCTCATATCCTGCTTATAATTATCTATGCTATGTGGCGGCGTAGCTCAGATGGTTAGAGCATACGGTTCATACCCGTAGAGTCACTGGTTCGAATCCAGTCGCCGCTACCAATCCCTTTTCCTGGGCCATTAGCTCAATTGGCAGAGCATCCGACTCTTAATCGGAGGGTTACAGGTTCGAGTCCTGTATGGCCCACCAGCCTGATTTTGTGGGTGCAACGCCTTATCCGGTGATTTTTCCCCGGGCAAGCTTAAGCCTTAGACCTTTACATCTCTAGACCTTTTGCTAAGCGTTGCAACTGAGGTACAAGTACCAGAATACTCAAGCCGAATGCCGCGCCTATAAGATCGTTTTAGCATGAAACGGTAGTTAGCCTGCTTGTTCAAAAATCTGACTAATACTAAGAGTTTCTCCATTGCAGGCATACAGTGCAGCGGTTCCAATAGAGCTGCCCTGGCTGACAAGAAAGCTTCATAGTCCTTCTTCACTTTTGCATGCCGCTCATCACCTGTAAGACCCTCTACCCCACAGCTAGCTGTTCATAGGGAATCAGGTGGGTTCTTAAGCATCTTCTTAACTCATCTGCCCCAAGAGAACCACTGCTCGCTCGTTCCTTTAAGTAGGTTATAGGATCTTTGTTGGATATGGTACGGTTGGTGCGCCAGGTAATCAGGGCACAGTTAAGGGCTCTCGAAATCTGGCCATCAGGCACTCCTGCTTCTTCTAAGAGGGATGCAGGAAACAAGTGATGGTATTCCCGGGGATGTTGTTTCGAAGTAATGCTGGCCACAGTCGCTCTTGTACCATCAGCCAAATCCTCTGCCCCGCATTTTACATCATAAGTGGAAAGACGCACCCTTCAAGACACTCACATCAACACCCAACGTGGTTGGCTCAACCGTTCCCCGGTTTTGCAATGTGCAGGACTATACCGCTGGCGTGTAGAACAAGCTCCCAGCATGACTGCGAGAACCACATACAAACCAGGATAGTTCTGAGAGGAAGCAGATAACATATGGCGTTAGCACCACAGCGGGAGCAGGAAAACAACACACTGCGCCCACCCCTAAAATGGGCAGGTGGCAAACGGTGGTTAGTCCCCTACCTACGTGAGTATTGGGCTCCGCACGCCCACAGGCGTCTGGTTGAGCCTTTTTGCGGAGGATTGTCTGTAACTTTGGGGCTTATGCCAGACTCCGCCCTGCTCAACGACATAAACCCGCATCTCATCAACTTCTTTCGATGGCTCTCAAGAGGGCTTCAGGTTGAAATAGACATGCGGAACGATAAAGAACTCTATTATTCCCACCGTAGCCGCTTCAATGAACTCATACAGCAAGGCCTCAGCAACACCAAAGAAGCAGCGGAATTATTCTATTACCTCAACCGCACCGGGTATAACGGCCTTTGCAGGTTCAACAAGAAAGGCAGATTCAATGTACCCTTTGGCAGGTACAAGACGATTAACTACATCCGGGATTTCTCGGCATACCAAAACCTGTTCAGGAACTGGGAATTCATGTGCGCTGATTTCGAGGACATGCCCATCCAACCAGACGATCTCATCTATGCCGATCCTCCCTATGACGTGGAGTTCACCCAATACTCCAAACAAGGTTTCACCTGGGAAGATCAGGTCCGGCTTGCCGAATGGCTAGCCAAACACCCTGGCCCGGTAGTCTTATCCAATCAAGCGACCAACCGCATTGTCCTGCTGTATGAAGACCTGAGCTTTTCCATTAGATATCTTGATGCCCCGCGGATGATAAATTGTACCGGAGACCGTACCCCGGCGAAAGAAGTGCTCGCTGTAAGAGGGATGTGAGCCCCGCTTGCCTCTGATCACCTGGTCCGACCGGCCTGCAACGCGAATGAGCCCCAATCCGGTCATCGCGCGAACCGGGGCCCAGGCACGAGCTAAGCTATCCGAACCTATCAGGCACCTTATCTAGTTATCTATCTAGCAAGCTTGTCTATTACCGATATAATCTCATCTATCTTCTGCTTCTTGCTTTCAGGATCCTCAAAAGCTTCGCTGACACAGTGTCTCAAATGCGCATGAAGGATGTCTCTGTTTATGTTTTTCAAGATGCCGATAGACGCCATGAGTTGAGTGGAGATTTCGATACAATACCGGTCATCCTCAACCATACGGATAAGCCCGTCTATCTGTCCCCTTACAGTCTTGAGTTTCCTTAACGTTTTGTCCTTGTCTGCCCGCATTTCCATCTCCCACTACCTATGTCCATAGTCTTGATACCGACCATGTTAAGATACTTCGATAACTGTGTAACCGGCCTCTTCCACGGCCTGCTTCAGCACCTCATCAGATACATTGTGCTCTAGGGATACCTCAGCAGTCTGGTTCTCAAGGCTCACTTCAACTTTGCCTACCCCATCCACTGCTCCAAGCGCCTTTTCGACCCTCATCTGGCAGTGCTGGCACATCATGCCACTGACCTTCAGGATTTTCTTCATTAATACATCCTCCTCTTCTCTTGTGTCCCAGACATCAGACCGGACAACGGATCTTCCGGCCGCATCCGGGTCCGTTGAATCAATGTCACTATGTGTAGTCTCTGAAGCATATGAGCCATGTGATACAGCCGTATGCTCAACCCAGGATCCCTCACCCTCCACCATCACCTTTGACACTGAAACCGGCTTGAAACGCAGATCAACGGTTTCTTGCCTCTCGGGCGCGGTGGGTTGAAATCTGCGCAACCTCAATGCATTGGTAACTACAAACACAGAACTCATGCTCATTGCCGCAGCGCCAATCATCGGTGAAAGCTTGAGCCCAAATGCAGGGTACAGCAAGCCCGCAGCAATCGGTATACCCAGGGTGTTGTAGAAGAATGCCCAGAATAGGTTTTGCTTGATATTCCTGATAGTCGCCTTGGATAACTCGGTGGCCCCCACAGCATCCACCAAGTCGCTCTTTATGAGTACAATGTCTGCTGACTCAATCGCCACGTCAGTACCTGCGCCTATGGCTATCCCTACATCCGCTCTTGCGAGAGCCGGAGCATCGTTGATGCCGTCGCCTATCATGCCCACTTTGTGCCCATCCTTCTGGAGACCCTGGATTGTGCTGTCTTTCTCTTGAGGCAACACCTCAGCTATGGCCTCATCGATATCCAATTGCTTCCGTATCGCCTCAGCCGTCTTCCAATTGTCACCTGTGAGCACTACGACCCTGACTCCCATCTGCTTAAACCTGTCCACAGCCTGCCGGCTGGTCGGCTTGGGCACATCGGCAACAGCAATTATCCCTAGCGGAGTGTTTTCCGCTGCGAAACATATGGGTGTCTTGGCTTGCTCTGAAAGACCATCGATCAGTTCTTCCATCGCAGACGTATCAACGCCTTTTTCATGCATGAAGCGCACATTCCCGGCTGAGTAGGCTTTCCCGTCAATGTGACCCTCCACGCCTTTTCCTGAAACAGCTTTGAAGTCAGTGATGTTCCTCAAAGTGATATTGAGTTCATTCGCGTAGTTCAGTATAGCTTTTGCGATATGATGCTCTGAGTTCATCTCAAGGGTCCCGGCGATTTCCAGAAGTTCCTCTTGAGAGCCGGCACTGCCGAGCACAATATCTGTTACACGTGGTTTGCCTTCGGTCAGAGTACCTGTCTTGTCCAACACGATGGTATCTACATGATGGAGAACTTCCAGGGCTTCAGCTGACTTTATGAGTATGCCATGTTCCGCTCCTTTACCTGTCCCAACCATAATGGCAACCGGCGTCGCAAGGCCCAGAGCACACGGACACGAAATAACCAGCACTGAAATCCCGATTGACATGGCGAACTCGAAACTCTGTCCTGCTAACAACCATGCAATGGTACTCACAAGGGCGATTACCATGACAACAGGGACGAATATCCCGCTGATCTGGTCTGCGAGCCTGCCTACAGGCGCCTTGGTGGCACTTGCCTCCTCTACAAGCGCGATAATCTTAGCAAATGTAGTGTCCATACCTACTTCAGTCGCCCGGAACTTGAAAGCGCCCGACGCGTTAATGGTGGCCGCGCTTACACGATCCCCTATTTCTTTCTTGACCGGTATGCTTTCGCCGGTCAACGCAGATTCATCTACATGGGATTGTCCTTCTATGATCACTCCGTCCACAGGAATCCGGTCTCCGGGCTTAATCACTACGATGTCTCCTACCTCAACCAGTTCTACGGGTATCTCTTCTTGTACCCCGTCCCGTTCGACTAATGCGGTCTTTGGGGCCAGATCCATGAGTTTCCTTATAGCGTCTGAAGTCCTTGCTTTAGCCCGGGTTTCAAGGAACTCACCGAGGGTAATAAGGGTAAGGATCATGGCTGAAGATTCAAAGTACAGGTCGTGTGCGTATTGTGCCACCAAGTTTAGGTCGCCTGCACCTAAACCGTAACTCATCCGGAAGATAGCAAATACTCCGTATACCAAGCCTGCCCCAGCGCCGACGGCAATGAGGGAATCCATATTAGGCTTCCGCCTGAAGAGTGCCCTGAAACCCACCGTGAAGAACTTCCTGTTAACGTAAGCTACCGGCAGTACCAGGAGAAACTGGACGAAAGCATACGAGACCGAGTTTTGGATGTCCGACAAGAAGGCAGGTAAAGGCAAATTAATCATAGGCCCCATGGACACATACATCAAAGGCACCATAAACAGAAGGGATGAAACCAGGCGCCTCTTCATATCTTGGATTTCTTCCTCTACCACATTCTTAGGTTCGCCAGTAGATGCGGCTTGGCCGGCTCTCTGTTGCGTCTTGGTTCTCACAGAAGCTCCGTACCCAGCCTGAGTAACAGCTTTCACAATATCTTCATCTGCAACCTGCCCAGAGTCATACTTGACCCGCATAGTCCCAGTGAGAAGGTTCACCGTCACATCCTCTACGCCTTCGAGTTCTTTCACGCTGCGCTCCACAGCAGCTGAACATGCTGCACAAGTCATGCCTGTGACATTGAACTGTGTTTCCTTTTCTTCTTGCCTCGTCGTATCGTTCATGGTTTGACGCACCCCCACCACCCCCACCGGGGTGTATGTATCTTCATTATATGCCCGGGCGCAAAATGCGTCAATACTCGATAGCTAAGGTTGCTACCGGCCGTGTTCTCAGGGCAAGAGAGCCTGATTCTTAGGCAGAGACGCGAAGTGCCTGGTCCAGGTGTGCGGGGCAACGCGGTCAGGACTATGCTAACGCTTCTCCCAGCTCTGCCAAGGACCCAGGATGGGATCATACAGCCAACATCCGCGGCGCACAGGGATGTCTGCCGCTGCCGAGGCGTCCAATCCGAGAGCATGGCATACTGCCTGCCGGATTTGTTCCCTTTCCTTAACTGAAGTGGCATAAATCATGAGCAGGTTGTCAGTTGGGGAACATGGATACTGGGCCAAGGGCTCGCCTGTGCGAACTACCTGCAGAGGGTGTTTTGACACCTTGGCCACAAAAGCAGAGCCGTATCTTGCAGCCAGTTCAAACGCCAGCCAATATAGGCGGTCCTGTCCGCCACTCAGGCTGCCTGGATGCCAAGACTCTCCAAGATGCCCATCAATGCAAGAACCGCCACCGGGTTGGGGAAGACGACCGTTATGGTTAGTGCCGTAGCTATCAGCACCTCCATCACCGGAGCCATAACCGGCAGAAACCATTTCTTCCACGAACCACGGGCTCTGACTCCATATTTCAACCTTCCAGCAATCTATACACTCAGGCACAGGGACTTTGAGTGTCCCGACTTTTTCCCGGCAGACTGTGCACTTGTTGCGCCAAAACTCGTTGGGATAACCAAAGTAGATCCACAAGTCATCTTCCACGGTTCTCATACCTGTAACCACCCCATAGAACCAATGGACCCAAAATTCAGTATAGACGCAAGAACCGTCACACAAGTATATGCAACAGGACACCCGATCTCCCAAAATACAAGACTGACGAAAGCAAGGTCCCAGTACTTGGTCTAATCCAGGTGGCTGCTCAAAGTGACAATGAGGATATATTGCGAAGATGCAAACCAGTGACGAGGAAAACGCCAATGCTTTTTCCGCCTTTATCCCGGGAATGCCTTCTCAGCGCGACGTCCCAAAAAAGAGAGCTGTCCATTTCCGATCACATCTAGCTGTCAAATTGTATTCCCTTCTTGCAGTATGGACAAAAAACCACATCGGGCCGGCTTATGGCGAGGAGCTCTCTACCAAAGATATCCTTACCTCCACAATGTGGACACACAAACAGCCGCTCTTGAATGCCCGGCCTGACAAGGTAAAGAAGAGAAGTGACTAGGCCTACGACGGCAGCCCTCATCCTGCTTCCAAACAGTATCACTAAGGCGGCAAGACACGCCCACGCGATCACAGCATACTTAACAAACATCACACGCTTGAATGAGAGCATAGTCTATGACCTCCATGAAATCGAGGGACGCCGTACTCTTCCATATATCAGCCCAAGTCCTCTGTGGCTTCTTGCAGTTGATCAACTTGATCGCGTCAGGATTGGTGCTTGGATGCTGCTACAACAGGACTGATAAAGATTCTTGTCAAGTTATTTTGAGCGGTGAATGATGCTGGCACTTCTCAAGGCAAAAAGTAGCGTAAACGCAAAATGGACTGATAGTTGCAACAATTGCAGGGTAAATGAACTTAAGCGTGGTGCCGGGGGCGGGACTCGAACCCGCACGGGCTAGAAGCCCAGGGGATTTTAAGTCCCCATTGTCTACCTATTCCAACACCCCGGCTAGGGTTATTCAGAAATCCCGGCGTGAGCCGCGTCCTCCGCGCTTGGAATCTGTATGCTTTCTAAGATCAGCCTGGCGCTCATCGCTCTCTTTCAAGAACCGGGCAAGCTTGTCTTCAAAACTTGCCTGGGAGCGTGGCGAACGGCTAGGCCTCGGCCGGTACGTCGGGCTGGCCTGTTTGATGCTCAGTCCGATCTTACCGGAAGGATCCACAGACAGAACCTTCACTTGTACTTTTTCGTTAGTCTTCACATACTCGTTGATGTCTTTTACATACGCGTCAGCGATCTCAGAGATGTGTACCAAACCGGTCCTGCCATCTGGCAAGGTCACGAAAGCACCGAAGTTAGTGATTCCAGTAACGATCCCCTCTACAATCGCTCCTACTTCGAGGGCCATACCTCCGACATTCCTCCCGGTACCTATTGATAAATCCGGCAAACTGATTATAGGTTATGCATATTTTGAGTGTCAAGGATTACAACCTTGCAGCCAGTGCCAAGTTTCCCCGCAGAATCAAACGCCAAGTCCAACAAGGTCTTGCGGTATTGGCGCTGCATTGTAAGGTCAAAACCATACAAGACAACTCATACAATGTTACTGTACCTCTTTTTGAGGAAACATGCCAATCCGGTTACATCATATGTCATATATTATTGAGCAACGCATATTTAGGATACTAAACCGGCATTATGCCCTGTTTCGGAGGTGCTTAGTTTGGAACAGTATCCCGTTGAGCAAGGTACGCATAAGGTTGAGATCTTGCAGAGGGAGTCAATCCGCTTAACAGGAGTTGTCCACGTCGAGAGTTTCGATGAAAGGCAAGTAGTCGTAGAGACTGAAATGGGGAATCTGGCACTCATGGGGGAAGAGTTCCATATCACTGCCTTGGACTTGGAAAAAGGACAGATGATCCTGGAAGGCATGTTGTTTTCGCTGGAATACTCATCTCTTGACCGTGGAGCCAGACAAAGGGAAGGCAGCTTCTTGCAGAGGATTTTCCGTTAGACATGCACCCTCCTGTAGACATACAGTTGTGGCGTCTAGCCGTACTTTTTTTGCTAGGCATATTTTGCAGTACCTTGTTTCAAGCATATACGGCTTTGAGAAGAGCCACTTCGCCGCGAAAATTCACAGCCCATGTACTTGACGGGGTGGTAGCTGTACTGGTGCTTACAGTTATCGCCATAGTGGTTTTTGTCGTCAATTACGGCGAGGTAAGGCTGTACATCGTCATTGCCCTCGCCCTGGGCTTTGCCCTATGCAACGCCCTGGTAGGAAACCTCGTTTATGACATCACCTTTGCTTGCACCAAAGCTGTTATGAGAACCGTTTCCAAGGTCAAACATGCCCTCAAATCGGCAATCCGCACAATAAACCAAAAGCTGTGGACACCGCTGATAAACAGATTGAAAAAGCCCTCTCCTCCTGACGACGGCAGCGACGGATAAATCGTCTATCAAGAAGCTCCATCAAAAAGCTTATTTGCCGTGCAGGAATTCCGATATTGACGTAGAATAAGGTTGTACTAAATTTGTCCACAATCTGTGCATAAATTGTGGATAACCCAGGGGATAAGCTGTGCAAATCGAAATCCGGGGAGCCGAAAGACTAAGTTTCAGAGAAAGACAAGTAGTAGTCCTGAAAGAAACAGGCTGTTCAGCTCAAGCCATAGCGGAGCGGCTAGGCCTTAGCCAGTCCACCGTAGCAACTCTTTATAACAGGGCAAAGCAAAAGGGCTACCAGGTAGTCATTGTGATTTCAGGTGACCCATTGAACCTGTTCGGTGGAGATGGCACAGAGGAGGAACAGCCATGAGAAGTAGAAAGCAACGCAAAATGAACCTCAACTTGGTGTGGGCATTTATTGGATTGATTGCCATAACCTTTGCAGTCAGGCAAGTTGAAGTGATACGTGTCAGGAACCGCCTCATGCAGCTTGAGTCTGAAATAGAGTATTACATGATGCTAAACACCGCACTTGAAGAGCAAATAGAAACCCTCGGGAGCGAAGAGTATATAGAGAAAACTGCAAGAGAGAAACTCGGGCTGGTTATGCCCGGGGAAGTACAGTACATCCCCATAAAGGATGGAAAGGGCCAGTAGCGGTAGGAGACACCCCCGCACTATTCCACTTCAGCCAAATCCTCTTGAGAGAGCCGCCGGTAGAGCGAACCGGCGGTTTTCTTGTCCGCGCTGTCAGCCAAAGCAACTACTTCAACAGTAATCAATCTGGGGCCAAACCTTATCTCCAACACGTCGCCAATCTCAACACGGGAAGAGGGCTTGGCGGGCCGCCCGTTCTTGGTTACATGTCCACCATTGCACAGTTCTTGTGCAAGGGTTCTGCGCTTTACCAGGCGCGCAACCTTAAGATACTTATCCAACCGCACTGCAAGCCCTCCTCCGGAAACAGTTTTGAAAAATAGAACTGTATATTTCGTGCCTAGCTACTACCTTACTTTACCGCATCTCTCAGTCCCCTGCCGGGCCTGAACACAGGAACTCTTGCAGCAGGAATCTGAATAGGTTCGCCTGTCCTGGGATTACGCCCTTCACGTGCAGACCTTTCTCTTGCAAGGAAAGTACCGAATCCCAAGATGGCTACTGTGTCGCCTCCTGCGAGAGCTTCCTGCACAACTTCGATAAAGCTGTTGATAGCTTTTTCCGTGTCTTTCTTGGTTAGTCCTGCTTTTTGAGCTACCGCTCCGATAAGTTCAGATTTGTTCACACCAAATCCCTCCATTATGTGACGGTATATGTATTGCCAACCGTATTGGCCGGCACCTTTGGACAACTGAAATCCCGGCTAAGCTTTTTCCCCACCCTCCTTATTCTCCCCATCCTTCGCCTTTTCCCACAGTTCATCCAAGGTGTCCAACCCTACTTCTCTTATCGTTAGATTGTCTTGTTTCAGATATGCCTCCATGAGCCTAAATCTTTTGGAAAACTTGTCGATCGTGCGGGTAAGTGCCACTTCAGCATCGACTCCCAGCCACCTTGCCAGATTGACGCATGCGAAAAGGAGATCTCCGATTTCAGATTCTACCTGGGCCTGGTCGTTCTTGTCCCAAGCTTCCTTGAGTTCTGAGATCTCTTCATGCAATTTTTCAACAACGCCTTGCACATCAGGCCAATCAAAGCCCACCTGGGCAGCAACTTCTTGCTGCTGTTGCGCTCTCATCAAGGCCGGTAACCCCTTATCGACCTGATCCATCAAGGAACTGCGTTGAAGGCGTTTTCCACGTTCGTTGCTCTTAATCTCAGCCCAAAGCTTTTCAACCTGTTCAGGTGTATCTGCCTTCCGATCACCGAACACATGGGGATGCCTTCGTACCAGTTTGTCAGATATGCCGTTAATCACATCGGCAAGGGTAAAATGCTGGTTCTCTTCAGCGATCGCAGAGTACAGGCCGATCTGGAGCATTAAGTCCCCCAATTCCTCCCTGATCTTATCCCCATCGTTTTCCGAAGCTGCCTGAACCACTTCGTACGCTTCTTCCAACACGAAAGGCGTCAGTGATTGATAAGTCTGCTTCTTATCCCAGGGGCAACCGTCAGGGCCCCTGAGCCGCTTGATAATGGACTCAAATCTCTCCCAGGGAGAACCGTCTAAGTCCTCCACTGGCCGCCTGTCATCTCCCCTACACATAAACACTGCCCCTTAACGTGCGTCGTCCTACTCCTTCTATACTCTTCGCTAGTCCTTCTTACGGTTCCTGAACAGACTGCCTATCAGCGGCAAACTCTGCAAATCTTCAAAGGTTACTGCGCCGGTTGCGAAAACCAAAATCCCGTACGCTATGATACCTGCCACAATCGCTGCAATGGTTGCCGGTCCCCAGCCAATGGATGTTTGCATTCTACCATAAGTAAATCCTGCTACTACAGACATAATCGCCGTAGACAGGGATATTTTCAGCATAGCCGGGCCGTCAAGCACATCACCGATTTCGCGCTTTATCGCCAGTAGATTGAGCAAAGCCGCAACGCCAAAATGAACCGAAGTAGCTATGCTCGCACCGACCACACCGAATGAAGGGTTGCCTACCAGCACGTAGGTAAGTATAGCTTTTGTCAAGGCTGCCCAGGTCAGGTTCATAAGGGGAACTTTCATTCTCCCAAGCCCGTGCAAGATACCGGCTGTAACCTGCTGAAGCGCCAGGAAGAACACTCCAGGGGCAAGCGGGCGGAGTACCCGGCCAATCCCCCAATCCTGGAAAAGCAAGGCCGGTATTGGATCAGCCAGCACGTAAATACCCATTGCCGCAGGAAGCGCCAACGCCACGGTAATAGCCAGGGCTTTCCTGATCCTCCTAACGATGCTTTCCCTGTCACGAAGTTTGGCTGCCCCCGATATAGATGGCACAAGCGCCATCTGGAGGGCCCCTGTGAAAATAGTCGGGATATTGAGCAGGGGAAACGCACCCCCTGTGAGCTGCCCGAATAGCCGGGTAGCTTCTTCAGGCGACAATCCGGTAGATTGAAGCCGTCCCGGCACAAGGCCAAGGTCGATTATTTCAGTGATGCCGAACACGGCAGACGCCAGGGATATGGGGATTGCTGTGAATATTATCTCCCTGGCGACACTTCCCCACGGTTCGTCAGTACCATCGTTATCCAAATCCCACTCACGTGTCCGCCTGAAATACGCAATCGCCGTGTATACCACGCCGCCAAAAGCTCCTACAACAGCCCCGAAAGTGGCTCCCGCCGCTGCATATTCAATACCTCTTGGCAGGAGCATTACCCCCAAGCTATACATTGTCAGGAGCCTGCCGAATTGCTCCAAGACCTGGGATATTGCAGGCACTGACATTTCCTCTATACCCTGAAACCACCCTCGTAACGCAGACAACACTGCCGCCATGAAAAGTGCAGGCGAGATAGCTGCTATCGAAATGGCTGCCCGGGAGTCACGGGCCATATTGGCAGCAATCCATCCGGACATAGAAAACATGGCGACAAAACCTGCAAACCCAAGTACAGCCATGAGGACAAGGGATACACGGAACACCTTCGAAGCGGCTTTGCGCCTTCCAAGCACCCATCTCTCTGCCACAGCTTTGGAAATAGCTACGTTGAGGCCTGCAGAAGATACTGTAAGCATTATGGCGTAAACGGGGTAAGCGTATTGATAAAGGCCCATACCTTCGCTACCAAGAATGGAGTACAGGGGGATCCTGTAGAGGGCGCCGATCACCTTTACAATCACGCCTGCAAAGGCGAGGGTAAACGCACTCTTGAGAAACTTTGAGTCTTTACCGTTCATTTAGGTGGGCGCCCCTTTCCGTTTGCAGGCCATCACCTGATATTCCCCAAAATTATAAATGAAAGGTGGCACCCAGTGCCACCTTAACGCACCAAACCCAGAACGAATATTATTCCATCACTCTTCCATCTGCTTTGCCAAGAACCCCGCTGCCGTTTCAGCCAGCTTGAGCTCAACCTCACCTACGAGCTCGTCAGGGTCCCTTGTACATATGATAACAGCGCCGATTGGATCGCCTTCAGCTACAATCGGCGCTATAACTTCAGACGTAAAAGTGCAACCTGCCTCATCTTCGGTGATACATTCTTTGCAATACCTGTCCTCGCCCGGTTTTGAAATCAACACAGGTTTCCTGTCTTCCATGATTCTTTCAACAGCCTGTGAAATTCTCTTGTTGAGAAACTCTCTCTTGGGAGCGCCTGACACCGCTATTATTGAATCCCTGTCTGCAATCATTGCTATTTTCCCGGTGGCCTCTGCCAGTGAATCAGCATATTCACGTGCAAAATCCCCCAGCTCGCCAATGGGAGAGTATTTCTTCAAGATGACTTCCCCGTCTCTATCCACAAATATCTCCAGAGGATCTCCCTCACGTATTCTCAGGGTGCGCCTTATTTCCTTGGGTATGACCACTCTTCCGAGATCATCGATTCTTCTAACAATTCCTGTTGCTTTCAACTCAATACCACCCCCCCTTGAGCAAACTCACATTTGTCTTTTGCTAGTATATAGGTGTTTTCTAATCGTTATTCACCTTGCCGACAGTTCTTTAGCCAGCTTGAGGCTCAATGCCAGCACTTCATCAGCTGATTCCCTGGACAAAAGCACTGTCACGGCAGACGCCCTATCGTCAAAGGCGATTCCAGGATAGGTCTTGCTCAAGGGTCGTATCTTGTCAAAGGGGAACACGTGAGGGATTTCGATCTTGAAGCTTAGCTGCTGTTTCTCTAAGACCAAGTCGACAGTAGCAAGGGAAACCTGGGTTATTCCCAAGGCAGAACATATTGTCCTTAGGCGGGCAACATTCAGGAGATTCCTTGCCTCCCTGGGCAGATCGCCATAACGGTCCTCCAACTCCCACTCAATATCTGAGAGGGTTTCCAGGTCCCTGGCAGCTGCCACACGTTTGTACAGTGAAAAACGTTCCTTAGGATCAGTGATGTATGCCTCAGGGAGGTATGCATCACACGGTATCTCAACAGAAGTTTGAATCCTTTCAGGCTCCTCTTCTTTTTGTCCCCGCAGCATAGCTACGGCTTTCTCCAAGAGTTTTATGTACAGGTCGTAACCCACAAGGGTCATAAATCCATGCTGCTCAGGGCCAAGAAGATTGCCTGCCCCGCGGATCTCAAGATCTCTTAGTGCCAGTTTGTACCCGGCACCCATGGCAGCAAAGTCCCTCAAGGCTGTAAGCCTTTGCTCTGCCTCCTGGGTCAGGCTCCTGTCAGGCCTGAAGGTGAAATATGCATAGGCGATTCTGTTGGATCTGCCGACCCTGCCCCTGAGCTGGTACAACTGCGCAAGCCCCAGTCTATCCGCTTCTTCTACTATCAGCGTGTTTACGTTAGGAAGATCAAGGCCCGATTCGATTATGGTCGTAGAAACCAGCACGTCGAACCTGCCCTGCATGAAACCTTGCATTGTTGACGCCAGTTCCTGTTCTTTCATCCTCCCGTGGGCCACCGCGATCCTGGCCTCGGGCACACATGATTGTACCCGGTGAACTGCCCGGGATATTGAATAGACCCTGTTGTGGACATAGAACACCTGCCCTCCCCTTCGTATCTCCCGGCGGATAGCTTGGGACACCAAAGACGGGTTATAGGGTACAACGTAAGTCTCCACAGGAAATCGTCCCTCAGGAGGGGTTTCCATGAGGCTTATGTCCCTGATACCTGTAAGCGCCATGTTCAGGGTCCTGGGAATGGGTGTGGCTGTAAGGGTCAACACATCACAGGTTTCTGCCAGTTGCTTTAGCCGTTCTTTCTGGGCCACACCGAACCTGTGTTCCTCGTCGACTATAAGCAGCCCAAGGTCGTGAAATTTCACATCTTTGCTGAGCAGCCTATGAGTTCCAATCAGGATGTCAACTGACCCCAGGGCCACCTGCCTGAGTACCTTGGCTTGTTCAGTGGGAGACCTGAACCTGCTCAATACCTCAATCGACACAGGGTAGTTTGAAAATCTCCTGGAAAAGGTAGCGTAATGTTGCTCGGCAAGCACGGTAGTGGGGACAAGCACGGCAACTTGTTTCGAATCCATAACCGCTTTGAATGCAGCCCGCATGGCAACCTCAGTCTTGCCGTATCCAACATCCCCGCAAAGCAGCCGACCCATAGGGTAACTGTTTTCCATATCTTGCTTGATTTCTTGGGTAGCTAGTGCCTGGTCTTCAGTATCTTCATATTCGAATTCCTCTTCAAACTGCCTTTGCCAAGGCGTATCAGGGCTAAACGGAAACCCTTGCCTTGATTTCCTCTTTGCTTCCAACATCAAGAGATTGCGCGCCAAATCTTCAATAGACTTCTTTACCCTGGCCTTGATCCGCTGCCATTCGCCTGAACCAAGCCTTTGCAGGGCGGGCTTAACCCCTTCCGGTCCCACATACCTTTCGACCACATCTACCTGGTCAGTAGGAACATACAGGGCGTCATCTGCTGCGTAGCGAAGGTAGAGATAATCCCTGGTGACCCCGTTCACCGTCATGTTCCTGATGCCCATGAACTGGGCGACCCCATGATTGGCGTGGACAACGTAATCCCCAGGGGAAAGCTCACGCCAATGGAGCGGAACCTTCTTCTTGGGTCTGGCCCGCTTTGTCCGGCGCACCTTAGTCCTACCGTACAACTCAGTCTCGGTGAAAACTGATAAACCAAGGGGAACACAGTTAAAACCGCTTTCGCCACTTCCCAGGGACAAGGTCACGACCCCCGGGCCCGGCTCCTGTGTAACGTTTTCCTGGACTGAAACAAGCAGGTCTTCTTTCTCCGACCACCTCTCAAGAAGGTCCAGGCGTTCCCGGTTACCTGCCAGCAAGACTACCCTCTGCCTGTCCGAAACCAGCTGCTTTATCTCCTGGATCATGTCCTGCCAGCGCCCAGCGAACCCAACTTGAAGCGTGGTATCAGTTTCAACAAGCTCCTTAGGGGCAAAGCCCCTGGCAGTACCTGCAAAAGGCTCGAAGACCAAGGACATATCGGATAAGTATGGCTGTATGGTGGATACAGGGAAGTATATTGAGCTGTCCCGGGAAGTCATCGTCCCGGCGAGGATCCGTGCAGAAGCGATCTCCATCCCGATTTGTTCGAATTCCTTGAGCGAATCCATGCACCTATTGTAGCTATCTACCACTACCAGCGGAGTCTCTGGGAAATATTCCAAGATTGTAGTCCCATCGTATTTGCCAGGGTTATCATAAGCCGTGACATGCCCTGGCGGGACATAACCAGCCTGGATATAGTCTGTGGCGGGAGACAAGAAAGCTTCATCAAGCATATGGGTAGATACCTGGGTTTCAGGGTCGAAACCCCGGATGGAATCTACCTCATCGTAGAAAAACTCAACCCTATATGGGTGGTCAGCAATTGGGGGAAATACATCCAGGATCCCCCCACGCAAAGCTAGCTCGCCCTTGGCCTCTACTGACGAAACCCGCTCATAGCCATAGTTAACCAGTTTTCGGACCAGTTCTTCAGGAAGTAGTTTCGTGCCCACATTTAGCCTGATACAGCCATCCCTGAAACTGTGTGCAGGCATGAGTTTGCGCAGAAGCGCTGTGGCAGGCATAAGCACAACATAAGGGCCGTCATCCTTATGACCCCGGAGCAATTCATACAAGCATGATACTCTAATCCACAAAGACTCCCGGTTGCCCTGGGCCGCTTCAAAAGGCATTACTTCTCTGGATGGGAACAATAACACCCTGTCGTGGCCGATGAGATCCCCCAAGTCCCTGCGGGAGGTCACAGCCTCCTCAGGCCTTGAATAGACTACCACCATTGGCCGGGAAATCTGCCGGTAAACCGTCCCCAAGTAAAAAGTGCGCGCATATCCTTGGGCGCCCGCAAGCAAGGCAGGCATCCGCCCTTGGGAAATGGCGCTGATGGCCTCTTGGGCACTGCCGCTTCTTGAGAAAAAATCCAAAAGCCCTGGATGAGGCATTACTTTCTCTCAAGCTCCTCAAGTATCAATCCGCTGTTGTACTGGTTCATTGCCTGGCCAAGGCCTGACGTCAAAAACATTATGGCAGCGCATGCGGCAGTTTCTACTACTTCTGACAGCAAATCACCATCGTCAAAAGTACTCAACACATAATCGGCAGGGTCAGTGCCAGCTTCCGGCCTTCCTATGCCCACCTTGAGCCGGGGGAAATCGCATTGGCCTGTTAAATCTATAATGGATTGGACCCCTTTGTGCCCACCTGAACTGCCATTCCGCTTGAACCTGATCCTGCCGAAAGGGATGTCCATGTCGTCATGAATAACCAGGACATCCTGGATCAGGATTGGGAAATCCTCCAAGATCTCAACTACTGCGACTCCACTCCGGTTCATATAAGTAGCAGGTTTGGCCAGGAGAACCCGGGAAGGTTCAGCATCCTTCAGTCCATGAGGTACACTCCCTGAAGCAATACTGCTGAACCCTCTTTCCACGAACTTCAGTCCCAGTTTTTGGCCAATACGGTCAATGACCATATACCCAATATTATGCCTGGTCAAGGCATATCGTTTACCCGGATTGCCCAGCCCTATCAAACACTTCATACAACAGGCCACCCCGGCCTAAAAGGCCTATTGGTTATCAGGCACTTGCTCAGCCTGTGCCTCTCCTTCGGTCTCACCCTCAGCCCCTGCTGCCTCGTCGGCGACAGTGCGTCTCGGTGCCACAATCACGGCTACCACTTCTTCAGGAGCGGTAACAAGCCTTACCTCGTCAGGTATAGGCAGATCCCCTGCCAATAAGGTATCGCCTGCTCCCATATTAGACACATCGAATGTAAACTGGGAAGGTATGTCATTAGGCAGGCATTCTACTGTAGCTTCCCTGAGCTGCCTCTGTAGGATCAGGCCAACAGAAGCGATCTTTTCTTCCCCTGTAAGCACAATGGGTACTTCAAGCCTAACCTTGTCTTCCATGGAAATCCTATGGAGATCGATATGTATGATCTCTCCTGTCAGCGGATTTCTTTCGACCGATTGAACCATTATCCTGTCGTTAAAATCTGTACCTTCGATCTTGAGCCTGTGGATGTGGCTCATCCCTTTAGCCAGGAGTTTCCTGGTTTCCGAAGAACTGAGTGCAACCGGCACTGAATCAATGCCTTTCCCATAAACGATACCAGGAACCAAGCCTACCCGCCTGCAAGCCCTTGCAGCGCTCGTACCTGTTTCTCTGGTCTTCGCTGTGATAACGTCTTGTTCCAACACTGTCACGTCCTTTCATCCTCTGGCAACAGTCAATTATAACTTCACCTAAACATTGCCGAAACAGACCGGCCCTCGTGAATCCTGACGATGGCATCACCAAACAGGGGTGCCACAGAAATTACTTCTACCACAGATTTCATAGATTCTGCAATAGGGATGGTGTTGGTTACCACTAGCTGGTCCAGTTTAGCTTCGGGTATATTGGCCGGTGCCTTCCCCGAAAACACCGGATGGGTTGCACATGCCCTAACAGAAGACGCACCTTCCTGGCGCAAAGCTCTGGCCGCCTCGACGATGCTCCCGCCTGTATCTATCATGTCGTCAAGCAAGATAACGTTCTTGCCTGAAACTTGTCCCACGATATGCATCACTTCAGCCACATTAGGTTCGGGGCGCCTCTTATCTATGAACGCCACAGGCGCACCCAACCTGGCTGCCATGTCCCTTGCCCGGGCGATCCCACCTGCATCAGGTGACACAACCACCACGTCGTCGATTGCTTGCTCCTTGAAGTAGTCAGACAGAAGCGGTATCGCCGTAAGGTGGTCTACAGGGATGTCAAAGAAACCCTGGATTTGGCCAGCGTGAAGGTCCATGGCGAGGACCCTGTCTGCCCCTGCTGATTCAAGCAGGTTGGCAACGAGTTTCGCAGTAATAGGCTCCCTGCCCCTGGTTTTCCGGTCCTGACGTGCATAACCGTAGAACGGGACAACTGCGGTTATCCTGCTTGCGGAAGCTCTTCGCAAGGCATCTATTATGATAAGAAGTTCCATGAGGTTGTCATTTACCGGGTCTGAAGTGGGTTGCACCACAAAAACGTCTGAACCTCTCACGTTTTCGTCGATGATCACCCTGATTTCACCGTTGGAAAACCTGCCAACTTCTATTGCGCCGGGCTCTACCCCTATGTAACTGCATATTTCAGATGCCAAGTTCTTGTTGGAATTGCCTGAGAAGATTTTGAGTTTGTCATCACCGTAGGGCGACACTGAAATTACCTCCTAATCGAGCTTTTGCCTGCGCCTTGCTACCCATCCTTCTTTGTTGACCTGCCTCTCCCTTGCTATACCCAGCGCCCCTTCCGGAACGTCCTGGGTTATGGTGGAACCTGCTGCTACATAACTATCTTTTCCAATCCTAACCGGAGCGATTAAGTTGGCATTACACCCAATAAATGCATTGTTCCCTATAACCGTCCTGTGTTTCTTGTGCCCGTCGTAATTCACCGTTACTGTCCCTGCCCCTATGTTGACCTTACAGCCCATGGTGCAGTCGCCGATGTAGCAATGATGGTGAATCTTTGAGCCGCGTCCAATCCTGGAATTCTTAACCTCTGCGAAGTTTCCGACAGACGCGTAATCCTCGATTATTGAATCAGGCCTTATGTGGGAAAAAGGCCCTATGGTCACGTTTTCCCCGATGGTTGATTCCTCGACCACAGACCACCATATCCTTGTGTTATCGCCCACCTGGGAACCGGTGATCTCAGAATTGGGGCCGATAACGCACCCCTGGCCTATGCTTGTCTTGCCCCTGAGAAAGGTGCCCGGTTCTATCACTGTATCCCGGCCGATGGTTACACCTGGATCTATATATGTATTCCGTGGATCCCTGATAGTAACCCCCTGCAGGCACAAGTTGCGCAAGACAGTTTCCCGCAGCCTGGTCTCGGCAAGAGCCAGGGCATACCTGTCATTTACGCCCTGTATCAGGAATACATCGTCGCAAGTAAAGGAACTCACAGTATAGCCGGCCTGGGCGGCTTTTTCCAAAATATCTGTAAGGTAGAATTCGCCTTTGGCGTTATCGTCATCTAAAGTGGACAGCAACCCTGGCAAGATACGACTGTCAACAATATAGATTCCCGCGTTTATCTCTTTGATATCCCTGTCTCCGGGCAAGAGGTCGTTGGCTTCCACGATCCCCAAAATACTACCGGTTTCATCCCTGCGTATCCGCCCGTAGTCACCTGGATCGTCGACCATGGCAGTAATAAGCGACAAGTCTGCCTCACCTGAAAGGTGGGACTCTACGAAGCGGTTAAGCATATCACCTGTGATGAGCGGGGTATCGCCGCAAAGGATCATCACTGCATCGCAGCCTGGTATATGGTCCAGCGCGCATGACACAGCATGGCCTGTTCCGCGTCTTTCCAGCTGCCATGCAAAGCTTATAACGCCGTCCATACAGTTATCTTTAGCCCAGCCGTCCATAATCCGGTTAGCTACTTCTTCACCTTGATGCCCAATAACGACAACTATTTTCTCTGGTTCGACACAAGATGCAGCATCGAGTACATAGTCCACCATTGGGCGCCCGTAAAGGGGAAACAGCACCTTCGGAATATCCGACTTCATCCGGGTGCCTTCACCGGCTGCCAGTATAACTACTGAAATCTTGTGTTCCAGCGCCATGCAAATCTCTCCCACGGTATTATATCACTTTCCCAGTATCCCTCTTACAAGTTCCAGATCCTGAGGTTTATCTACATCCACGCTGATCTCAGGCGCAGATACGACAGCCTTGCACTTGATACCCAACAGCTTGCTCACGTATTCCTCTATTTCAGGAACCCCCGCCAGTCCCAGGAATATCCTGGCTACAAACCCAAGCCCGAAAAAACGTGCCATTTTCAGCGGTGATTTGCGGTACTCTATCATCTTCTCAAGCACCGGCCACGCCTTGCCGGCAATGCTTTTTCTCACGAAAAACAGGTTTCCTCCTGTAAGGATAGCTCCTTTGATCCTTACGTAGGTGCGCTCTACCCCAGGGAACTTCTTTTCACAGTCTTCCTTGGTTGATACAGAATAGACAAAGTCTGCACCTGAGCCCCTGGCGCCTTCAAGAAATTCATCAAGAGCTTCTGTTGTCAAGAGGGGGATGTCTGAAGACGCAACCAGCACAAACCCTGTATCTGTATGATCAAGGCCGATCCTGACGTTGTCTATGAGCCCGGCGCCTGGCTCAACTATTGAAACCTTGCCACCCTTGTACCGTGCAAGCCCTTGATCCGGGCCTACAACAATTATCCTGGAAATATCGGGTGAACGCTCCAGTATCGAAAGCACATAGCCCAACATGGGCTTACCTGCAATGTCTATGTTGGCTTCAAGAGTTTGATCACTTACAGAAGCTAGTTTGCCTGTGTTTGCCCTGGCTGCCAGGACAACCGCATCGATCCTCACTACATGTTCACCCCCGTCCTGGCGATTACTGCCTGGGATACAGGCAGGCCGCCGGACAATTCAAGAAACCTCGCCCTTACCTCTTCTGCATGTCCACGGGAACCGCAAATCCCATACACAGCTGAACCGCTTCCTGTGAGCGCAGCGCCAAAGGCGCCTGACTGCAGAAGGTTCTCTTTGATTATAGATAACCCCGGGTAAGATGGGTACGCCGATTTTTCAAAGTCGTTGAATATGCAGCGGCCCAGTTCTTCGGGATCGCCTGATGAAAACGCTTCGACCACATCCCTGAGCCTTGAATCAGCAGCCAGGGTCCCGGCAAAGCCAAGGGATGTTGAAAGTACAGGAGCATCAGGGTGGATATCATCCCATTTTGAATAAGCGAGCTTTGTGGAGATTTCCACGCTTGGCAAGACAAGGAGCACCCAAAAGGAATTGCCTTGGACCGGATGGACCCGTTCCCCCCTGCCGGTACATAGAGCCCCTGCCCAGACAGGTGGCTTTGCGTTAGCTCCGACGAAAAAAGGAACGTCCGATCCAATCCCGGCGGCGATCTCCAGGAGTTCAGCCATACACGGCTTTTCCTTGCCGTCCAAGAAGTCGCTTATGGCAAGCAAGACTGCTGCGGCATCTGAGCTGCCACCTCCCAATCCTTTGCCCGGAGGGATGGCCTTATCAATGGAAATGTCAAACCCGGGAGCCTCAAGTTTCCCGGAAACAAGGGATACCGCAGCCTTGTAAGCCAGGTTGTGTTCTTGGTGAAGTTCAGGCAATCCAGGACAATAGACTCTCAGGCCCTGAGCCTTGGCCTCGACTGAAACCACATCAGCCAGACTTACCGGCACCATCAAGGTACCGGTTTCATGATATCCGTCAGTCCTTTTGCCCAAGATGCCCAGAGCCAGGTTTACCTTCGCGTATGCACGGTACTTTACCGCTTTGACACGGCTCTTGCTGTTTAACACAACGTCAGTTTCTGCGCCTGGTTCTCAAAACCCTTTTCTAGAATCTTACTCCTAAGGCCTCGCATACATTCTGAATTCTCGCAAACACCGACACAGTCTGGGAACCCGCCGACAGGAGCCCGCATACCCGGTTATATTCATCCACCACTACAGAACCGCTGTCACCTGGCTGTGCCATATTGGTTGTCAGCACCTGGTCAATAAAGGTTGCCGAGCCTATCTCCCCCATGCTTACTTTAATGGTGGCATGAACCACTTTGACCTCACCTTCATTGGTCCCGCTGGTCCGGCCGCTCTTCTTCACCCTCTGCCCAACCATGACCTCAGAAGTACCCCTTGGAACCCCGAGATCTATTATGTCGTCAGTAATGAGGTTCCTGGACAAAGGCCTGGCTACTGCTGCATCTACCAGGTTAGCTGCAGTGCTGAAACGTTCAAACTTGACCTCGTAGTTCCTGCGGACCCGCCTGATAACCCTGTTAAGGAGTTTCTGGGCTGCATTGGCAATCTTGCAGTCAGGTTCCGAAACCTCAAGTTCTATAGGTACGAACCTATACAGCTTGGCTATTACGTCATCATCGGTACCGCCATCGTATCTCCCAGGCTGCAAAATTGCGTCCCCCACCTTTGCGCGGCCATCCCTTCCATTTGAAGAATTGGCCAGCACATGGTTGTTGGAGAGTATCAGAGGCTCACCTGTCTTGACATCATATACCACGGCGCCAAAAGTGCCTGCAGTAACCTTGTGATGTCCTATACTCAACCCTGGCCTGGCAGGCCTTTGACGGCCGGTCCGGCCAAGGGCAACGATTTCCCCTACCTCAATTACGTCAACAGGGCATTGGTTCATACTCCTGGGGATAACCTGATTAGAGTTTAGTTCTTCAACAGGCACCTTCTTCTCTACAAGTACAACCAGGGAATCCTTCCCTGTATTTCTTCCACCGACGTGTTTATGGCCGTATCCGACGCCTACTACATTTGGAAAGTCCATGAGTTTTGAACCGCAGTTCCTGACTGCCTTGATTACAGAATTCATCGAACCTCCCTCCCTTCACATAAGCACTCTGCATCACACCTTATGTAAAATGGCGGAAGGAAGTTCTAGTCCTAGGGATGTCCTTGCATAGAAAACCATGCCAATTCATTTGGTTGTGCTACGGCAGGAATAAGCCGGGTAAACCAGAACTGTATATTCATGCCTTCGGGCAAACCACGGAGGTGACACAATGGCAACAGACAAAGCACATTCCGCCATTAGCCGTTTCAAGGACATGATGTCCAAGGTAATCGTAGGAAACCAAGAGACAATCCGGCTCGCCCTGGTGGCATTCCTGACGGAAGGCCATATCCTGATCGAAGATGTCCCCGGCGTAGGCAAAACCCTCCTTGCACGGACCTTTGCCCGTTGCCTGGGTTTGGAGTTCCGCCGGATCCAATTCACCCCTGACCTGCTCCCATCTGACATAACAGGGATTAATGTGTTCAACCCTAAGACCCTTGAATTCGAGTTCAAGCCCGGCCCCGTATTTTGCGACGTCTTGCTGGCAGATGAGATCAACCGGGCTACCCCTAGGACCCAGTCAAGCTTGCTTGAATGTATGCAGGAAAAACAGGTCACCATAGATGGGGTAACCCACCTGCTATCGCCTCATTTTACAGTGCTTGCCACTCAAAACCCAATTGAACTGCAAGGGACGTTTCCCTTGCCTGAAGCCCAAATGGACAGGTTTCTAATGCGCATACACCTGGGTTATCCTGACGAAGAAGGGGAAAAGCAAATCCTCGAGCGGTTTGAACAAGGTTCAGAGATTGATCCCGGACCCCCTTTGACACAAGGGGAAGTAGCTGGATTGAAGGAGAGGGTAAAGCAGGTATACCTGTCTGATGACCTAAGATCTTACATTAGCAGCATCTGCAGGCTCACCAGAAGCCTTGACGCTGTGGAACTGGGAGCAAGCCCAAGAGCTACCTTGTCCCTTGCGCTTGCCTCTAAAGCTCATGCTTTCGTAGAAGGCAGGGACTTTGTCCTGCCTGACGATGTAAAAGCACTTGCCGTGCCCGTCCTGGCTCACAGGCTGGTCATATCCCAGGACTCATTCATCCGCGGGATCAACGCACAGGACATAGTGCTGCAAGTCTTGGATGACATAACAGTCCCGATAGGAGACATGGCGAGGTAATGAGCAGCAGGATAGTCATTGCATGCGGGATAGCTGTAGCATTGCTAGGGCTTGTAGCTAAGGCTCCCTTTGTGGTGATGTCAGGAGCCTATCTTGCTTTGGGAGCAGTTCTCGCATACCGGTACGCAAAGAATGCCACCAAGCACTTGTCCTATAGCCGGAGGATAGAGCCTTGTGAAGCTTTCGTGGGGGACACTGTGACCTTGAAGATCCGCATAGAAAACCGCAAGCCTTTACCGGTGTTCTGGCTAAAATGCGATGATGAAGTCCCAGGCGACGGTTCTCTTGGTGGCTTGTCCCTGGCACCGTATGTGCCTGGAAGGTCAGTGTTTTCCAATACTGTACACCTCAGATGGTTTGAGAGGGTAGAACGGACGTTTGAAGTGTCGTGTGTAAAGCGGGGAGTCCTAAAGTTGGGGCCTGTGAGGTTGACGGCAGGAGACCCGCTGGGGCTTGGGTCATACGGCACAGTAGCACCCGGGACTCACAGGTTGACCGTGTATCCGAAGATAGTAAGAATTGAAGGGTTGCCTTGGCTGAGCAAGTCTCCTTTCGGGGTGGCGCCTGTAAGAGGATGGCTCCACCCTGACCCGTTGACTGTTGCCGGTACGCGTGAGTACGACAGAAACACTCCTGCCAACCGGATAGCATGGAAATCTACAGCCAAAACCGGCGAACTCAGGATCAAAGTATTGGATCCCACCCACCAGTCAAAAACAATTGTAGCGCTCAACCTGTCTACTTCTGACCACTTCTGGCAAGGGATAGACTCCCAGGCCATGGAAGATGCGATTACAACCGCTGCATCTGTGTGCTCTCAGATGCTTGAGCAAGGAATGGCTTTTGGGCTTACCGCGAATTCAATGGGGCAGGATAGAGGTTCGCTGTTCATCGGGCCAGGCTTATCCGATCGCCACCTTAAGCGCGTGCTTGAGTCACTGGCACAAGTAAGCTTACCCTGGATGGCGTTTTCAACCACCCTAAAGCATCTCAAATACCGCATAGGCACCGACACAAGAGTGCTTGCCATCATGCCCCACATATCTGAAGCTGATTGCGAGCACCTGTCTGCCCTGGCCAACGCAGGATACCCAGTAGCTGTAGTGCTGGTACGGCCTTCTGATGCCTCTGCGTTTCGCCGGATTGCGGGGCACATACCTGTTTACCTGCGCAGGGAAATCCCCGGGCAAGCAGATTCGGAGGTGATCGCATTTGAGCGTATTAGCTGATCTTGGCCTGGGGACAGTGCTTACAGCAGTTTTCTGGGGATACATTTCCACCGCCCTCCTGGATGTCTTTAAGGTTTACACAGGATCTCCGTTGCCGTTCATAGCTGGCGGTTTGGGCTTCTTATGGGGATATGGGTTAGAGCACCTGGCAAAGCAGGCTTCGCCTCACCGCAAGAATGGCTTAATCCTTGCAGGGTGGCTCGCACCGGTATTGGTATCAGGAACACTTCAGGCCATCGTGTGGCTGAAGCCGGAGGTGCTTCCGTGGAATATCAACATATCAGAACAAGCACCCATTTATCTTGTACTATGGGCACTGTGTTCAGTTCAGGGAATCAACCGCGCCCGTTCATACAAGCTCGCCACTTCCCAACGCAACAGCTTGCTGGGGACTTTGGCGCTGGCGCTTCTCGCCTCGTTCAAACTATCCCAAACCGTGAACCTGGCAACCGGTGCACTGCTCTTCGCCTTGGTGTCAACGCTGGATATCGCCTTGGTGCGGCAAGGTGAAGTGCTAAGGACGGTACAGTCAGGCCAACGCCGGTATTGGACAGCCGGGGGTGTAGGGTTCCTGGCCCTAATCCTGGCCACAGCAGCTTTTGTATCAGTGGGTGTGCCAGGCACAGTATCCTTAATTAGGAACATCTTGGCCAAGGCATGGAGCCTCATTAGCGCCCTTATCATCTACGCAGCCATACCCATTGGCTGGCTTGCAGAATGGCTTGTAATGCGCCTCCGGCAAATGCTGAACCTGGATCCTCATGAAACGCAAGAACTTCCGCCTTTCCGGAGACATGTGCTTGAACAGCTCCAGGAAGAGGGAAGTCTTGCCGAATTGCCCCCATGGGCTTATGCCATCCTGATTGGAACAACGGTTGCAGCAGTTCTTTGGCTGATATGGCGCTTTGTGCTGAAGCGCGGCGCTGCGGAAAAACAAGATTCCCAGCTGAAAGAAACCAGGACGAGTCTACTGGAAAAGGAAGCCTTGAGGGACTGGGCAAAGAATGCCATGGACGAAATCCTGTCCCGGATGAAGGCCAATGTGACAAGAACCATAGGCGCTATATTGCCTGGCAAACCAAGAAATATTCAGGAACTGTATTCCCGGTCTTTAGAAGTGCTTGGCAGGCAGGTATTCCCCAGGAAGGAAAGCGACACCCCCTTGGAATACCTTGAGGACATCCTGGAGCATGTGCCCACTGATGAAGGACGCATGGCGTTTGACTACATTACTGAGCTGTTCTGCAGGTGTCACTACTCAAACAAGCAGCCAGATACCTCTGAATGGGAGAAGGCGGTATATGCCTATTCGGTTCTCATCCAACCGGAGACATTCCGCCTGCAGCCACAGGATACTGATTAGATATGATACCGGAACAGCGTTTCCGGGAATTAACTGTCGGCAGATACCTCCTGCGCTTCTTCGAGGAACTGTATTTGCACAGAGTCGGTCAACACGTCGATATAGCTCCATGTCACAGCCCTGCCCGACTCATCATCCAACCTTATGACAAATATGCTAGGGTACGTATTTTCCAGGATACCTTCTTTTACAGAAATACGCTTGCGCCCTTCGTTAGCCCTCACTTTTATCCTTTTCCCGAGATGGGAATCAAGTTTCATCCGTATTGAGTCAATAGACGTCTTTGGCTTCAACAGCTATCCCCCCTTTGGCCCTACTTAGTGTGTTTATCTGCCACCTGGGCCCCGTATGCATCAGGCTTAATCTTGGCACAAAACCCGCTGCCGGTTATCTGGGCAACAAGTTCTCTTATCATGGTTCTTGTATGGCCGTTTCTTCCCACATCCAGGTGGATTTCCACGTTAAGATCATTATGCCCGTTATATGACAATTGAGCTGCCAGTTTGCTGGCAAGATCCAAGCTTAAGTGGGCTTCATAGAAGATTCGCTGCTTTATGCTGGGCATTTTCTTAACGAATGAGCGCGTATAGTAATATCTGCCACCCTTACCAATGTGGTGGACCACAACTGCGGTTACAAAACATATTTGTTCCCTGGACTGGGAATCGCTGCCCACTATGAGTTTGTACTGTGAATCAGGATTTTCGGCCATGAAGTCAAGGATGTCTTGAAACATTGCCTCAAAGCTCATTGAACCCTTTGAAGGGCTTATGAACTGCAATGTCTCAACCTCCTTGCCCCTTTCTAGCCAATTTCCTATTGACTAATTTTATCATTTTTCTTGCACTTGTGCAATTGTGTATTCAATTCCGAAAATTGCAACAAGATGATGCGGCTTGAGTTCTTGGGGGACGAAGAAGTGAACTGTTTGAATAATATGAAGGTCACGCCTAAGAGCGCGACGATATGATAGGGGCTGCCGCTCTTGCCAAAGTAATATATTCATCGATAGTGATGTCTTCAGGCCTCTTGCGAAAGTCCAGGCCATACTGATCTCCCAGCCTGAGTAGTTCTCCTTTGCTTTCAAAAAGCGGCAAGATCGAGTTCAACACAGTCTTGCGCCTTTGGGAAAACGCTTTCCGCGATATCTCATCCAGCACCTGTTCTTCCTGCACCGTGAGGGGAAACTCACTGTATACGTCCATGGTTACCAGGCAGGAATCTACCTTAGGCGGCGGCAGGAACGCCCCCCTGGGAATCTTCCTTTCCACTTTCACCCTGGACCTGTATTGACACCACAAGGAAAGCCGGCCAAACTGGCGCGACCCTGGTGGTTCCGCCATGCGCCTGCCCAGTTCATCTTGGACCACAAACGCAAGCCGGTTCCACGCGGGACGGCCGGTAAACGCAGAATAGATAATCTCGGAGGTAACGTAGTAGGGAAGGTTGCCGCATAGCACCAGGGGTGCCGTGGGATAAGTCTCCTTTAATGTTTGCCCTGAAAGGTCGTACTTGAGGGCATCGCCCCAAATCCATGTGAGGTTGGCAAACTCCCCGGTAATATCCGAAACGGCAGGTTCCAGTTCCCTATCGATTTCCAGGGCGTATACCTGCCTTGCCCTGGTACACAGTATGCGGGTGAGCGTCCCCAGCCCTGCGCCTATTTCCACGGCCACCCATTCATCACCAAGTACCATAGTTCCGGCAACAGCGGCCAGGAGCCCGGGGTCAGTCATGAAATGCTGGCCTAGACGCTTTTTCAACCTGACCCCGTGCTCTCTCATGATCTGGCTGTAAGAGGTATTTTTCATTGTGGAAGAATATACACTTTTGTTTTCTTTACTCCCCATGCCCAAGCTTCCTCATGGGTATCAAAGCAAACATCTATCCTGTTGCCCTTGATCGCTGAGCCGACGTCAGCCGCCAGTGCTTCCCCATAGCCGTCGACGTAGACCCTGGCTCCAAGGGGAATCACCCTTGGATCTACCGCGATTACACCCTTTGCCGCAGGGACCCCTGTAGAAGTCATGCCAACAGCCGTGGGCCCGCAGCATTTTGCGCAAGGACAATAAGCGGTGGCGGTAACCTCCAGGGCTCTCTCAAAACGGATATCTTGCCCACCGCGGGACACCTGCTGTAACGAACCTACAAGCAGGACAAGAGGTGATGGCTCCCTTACAACGGTCCTGGACTTCTCTTCACGCAAGACTTCCACCCCGTCTTCATACTTGACCTGGTAAATCACTTGAAGGAGCCCTGTAGTCCCATTCTTGAACATCCTGGTGAGCCCCACTTCCAGGGAGCTATCTTCCCGCTTCTGGGTGTCATAAGCGATTTCTTGTTCTTCTGTCACTTCACCGTAAGTGACCTTCGCCACCCTGATAGTGGGATCCTGGGACAGTTCTTCATCCAAACCTGGATATACAACATCGTCCGGCTCTGGCTCTATTCCAGCTATAGATAGGATTTGCGATACCCGCTTCTCTGCCGTGAAAACCGGAAAACCCCTGCCCCTGAACTTGACGAACACCGGCCTTGCCCTCTCAACCTTTATTTCCATACCGTCTTCAACCGCCGTATCGAGCGAAGGCTGGACCAAATCCCCGGGGCTCAAAGATATGTTGACGGCAGCCAGCACATCGGCCACCGTAGCTGCCCGCGTGGTAATCGAAATCTCCCTGTCCCACGCAGATACCTTTACATCATGCGTTCCTAAACCGGTCTTGACTCCGAAGCCTAAAGCTACCAGAGTCATGACCGTAATGATTGCCAACCCCGCCAAATGCCGCTTGCCAGCTATCAAGCTTGATATTCGCAAGCAGACACCCCCTGACAAAGGATATTCCACAAGCATATTCCTCGTAAGATAGACATTTCCTCTTAGCAGCCTACCCCAAATATTGTAAGCTGCATGTCCTGTCTATAATTATGTGAATATATTGCCAAAATACCCTTATGGTTTCCTGTTATTTCCTATAATCGTCGCCCACAGTGATAGACTTTACCATTCTTGCTCCCCGTTTGCAAACACGCGCACAGCGTTATCGAAGGTGAGCTTGCTTATCTCAGAAGGGGTCTGCCCCAGGACCTCTGCTATTGTTTCTATCACTTCTATGATGTAAGCAGGTTCGTTCCTTCTGCCGCGCTTGCTTTGGGGCGGAAGCCACGGACAATCAGTTTCCACCAATAACCTGTCCGGGGGCACAAACTTGAGCATGTCCCTGAGGTAACCGTTTCTCGGGTAGGTAAGGGGGCCGCCCAGACCAATGTACCCTCCGAGATCCAGGCACTTGCGGGCACAGTCAATTCCCTCGGAAAAACAATGAAACACAATGGGGATGTCACGGCTGTGCTTATCTATGACCGTGATAACGTCACGTGAAGCATCCCGCTGGTGTATGATGGCAGGAAGTTTGTGACGCCTGGCCAAATCCAAGCCCATGATAAATGCTTCGATCTGGGCATTCTTCGGTGAAAGGTTGCGGAAGTAGTCCAGGCCGATCTCACCTATAGCTTTGACCCTGGGCGATTCAAGCACCAGACTTTCGATGTACTGCCACCTGGTTTCAAGAGGCTCGTCTGCCAGGGCATCATGAGGGTGAATCCCCACAGCGCAAAATCCGCCGGTTTGCCTTGCGAGCGCAAGGCTCTTCCTGGACGAGTCTTCGTTAAAGCCCACTTCAAGAAAGGCAATCCCCAGATCAGTGGCACGTTCCAGCGCCTGGCGCCTGTCCTTGTCGAACTGCCTGGCCGATACGTGGGCATGGGTGTCGAAAACCACCGGGACTCCTACACTTGCTTTACGACACTTTGCTGCCATTTTGCACCCTTCGTTCAGGCGTCAATACCCCGAGCACCTGGCCGTCCCCGGCGGCAAGGAGCATACCTTGGGATTCTATCCCTCTTATAACCGCCGGTTTCAGATTGCAGACTACCACGATCTGCCTGCCTAACAACTGCTGGGGTTCATAATGAGCGGCTAGGCCTGCAACCAGCTGCCTGCTTTCAGCGCCAAGGTCAACAGTGAGTTTGAGCAGTTTGTCGGTACCTTCTACTCTTTCGCACGAAGTGATTTCGCCAACCCTGAGATCGATCCGCTTGAATTCATCGAGTGTAATGCACTCAGCCATTCAAACCGCCTTCCTTTTAGCAATCATCATGTATTTGGGACCCATACGACGGTTATACCTTGATCTCAACCCCTGAAGCAAGCCCGGTGCGGTAAAGGTACATTTTGCTGTACAGTCTTCAGTGATATTGGCTTATAATAGGAAATACCCCGCCAAGAGGGCCCCGTTAGATAACCATGGTTCCATTGACACTTTAAGTCTAAACATGAAACTTTTACGTTTTTACCCATTTTTTCTGATAAAATACCTTGACGCTTTCTGACATCTCTGGTATCTATTATTTGTGACATTGTCGAAACTTGGAGGAACCGGCTGAGAAGAGAGGTGAATGGACAAGATGATGAAATCAACAGGAGTAGTCAGAAAGGTCGATGAACTCGGAAGGGTAGTCATTCCTATTGAGCTTCGTCGTACTCTTGACATCGGCGAAAAGGATTCTTTGGAGATTTATGTCGACGGCGAGAGTATAATCCTCAAGAAATACGAACCCGCTTGCGTATTCTGCGGAAACGCAGCCGGAGTAGAAATATACAAAGGGAAGCGGGTTTGCGGAGATTGCCTGAGCGAGCTCTCGGCAATGCGTTGACAATCGGTAAGGGGTCTACATAGTAAACAATAACACTTGAATATATGTCCGGGGGAGGCGGGACTAACCTGCCTCCTCTTGATCTTGAGAGGATTCAAGATAAACTACCACTACCCATTCGCCCTTAGCCTCAGAGTCTTTGATCTGCCCGTATACCTCCGTTACCGGGCCTACCATCACGCTTTCGTAAGCTTTTGTCATCTCGTGGCATAAACCAACCTGGATAGAGGGAAAAACCGACATGAGGTCGTCGAGGGTTTTCACCAGCCTGTGGGGAGACTCAAAAAACACTACAGGAACTTGTGGTCTTATCCACTGGCTGAAGAACTCCTGCCTCTTCTTAGACTTACGCGGGGGGAACCCAGCAAAAATAAAGTGGGACGAGGGAAACCCTACAAGCGCCAGCGCCGTGGTTACGGCAGACGGGCCTGGAACTGCAACGATATGAAACCCGCTTTCCCGGGCTTGTTTCACCAAGTGGGCCCCTGGGTCCGAAATAAGGGGCATACCGGCATCAGAAACCAAAGCCACCGACTTGCCCCGGGACATCTGTTCCAGCACCATCCCGGTGCGCTGCTTTTCCACATGCTCATAGAAGGCAAGAAGAGGTTTCCTGATATCATACCGGGCAAGCAGTTTCCGCGTCCGCCTGGTGTCTTCGCAGACGATTAGATCAACGTTGCCCAGCACTTGTATCAGCCTGAACGAAGCGTCATCAAGGTTGCCTATGGGGGTTCCGCAAATATAAAGAACCCCCGCTTCCTGAAGGTTTTTGTCTACGCTTTGGCCCACTTGACTAAGTTCCGCATCTTTCATTCTTTCTTCTCGTCAACTTCTTCTTCAGGGAACTCGGATACGCTTCCGCCCTCTAACAAGACAGTCAACAATCCTTTGGACTGATTGTACCCGGCAACCTTACCTTCGCCGGCAGGTGTAATCACACATGCCCCGATTTCTATAGGCAGCTGCCGTCCTTTCTCGGCGTTTGCACTTTCCGATTCAAACCTCAAACAGCACAGGAGCCGGCCGCAGGTGCCCGAAATCTTTGAAGGGTTAAGCGGCAGGTTCTGCTCCTTGGCCATCCTTATGGAAACAGGCTGGAATTCACAGAGAAAACTAGCACAACATAGCTCCCTGCCGCAGGGGCCCAGGCCTCCGTAGAACTTAGCTTCATCCCTCACGCCGATTTGCCTCAGCTCAACCCTGGTTCTCAGCGCTGATGCCAGGTCTTTCACCAGTTCCCGGAAATCTACCCTGCCATCGGCGGTGAAATATATGGTAACCCTTGATCCGTCAAAGGTATATTCAGCATCCACCAGCCGCATTTCCAGGCCATGATGGGCAATCTTTTCTGCCGCAATCTTCATGGCCTCACTTGCTTTTTCCTCGTTTTGCCTTGTTACAGCCAGGTCTTCTTCACCGGCTAAACGCAGCACCTTTTTTAGAGGCAAAACCAGTTCCTCTTCTGGCACATCTCTTGGCTCAATGGCCACAATCCCCATTTCAGTACCTTTGACCGTTTCCACAAGCACCTTGTCGCCTGCTTTGAGCGGAATATCTCCCGGATCGAAGTAATACACTTTACCTTTTTCTTTGAATCTGATTCCTGTAACTGTAGGCATAACTCTCTCCCCGCTTGGAGATGTCTATCTCATATATAATGTCAGATCTCCTCTGTAATAAACCTCTGTATATCCATGAACAACGTACAGAACACCAGAAACGGGTTGGCGTTGGCGCCTAGCCGCTGCCTTGCCCGCATGATTGCTTTGAGCGCCTGGAAATTGGTTTTCAAGGCATCAGCACCGCCGGCATCCGGTCTTTCGTGTTCCCCGTACGCCCCGTGTTCCCCATAATTATACTCCATTGCAGCTTTGGCAAGCTTCTGGGCAAACTCAAGTTCCAGGGCAACAAGGATTCTGTGCCTGTCTTGTGAGTCCGCCTTGGAATATTCTTGTGCCAACTCAACAGGGGAACTGCCAACTATCCGGCCGGCCAACGCTGGGCCGTCAACACCCTCCTGATCACCCTGTGAAAGAAGCCAGAGGGCTTTGTGGACACTGCCATCTGACAAAGCTGCAATCTCCCTGCTCAGCTCGATAGGCACGTTATGAATTTGGTGAAGGTACCCGGCAATCGCTTCAGCAGGCAACGCCCTTAGGGGGATCACCTGGCACCTGGAGATCACTGTGGCCGGAATTGCCGACTCGTTTGATGTAGTAAGGATGAAATTAACATGGGCAGGCGGTTCTTCCAGGAGTTTAAGCAATGCATTGGCAGCCTCGGCAGTCAACGCTTCTGCATCATCTATGATGAAAACCTTGCGCTTTGAAACAAACGGGCGGGTAAGCACTTCTTTGATCATGCTGTGAGAAGCGCTTATCCTGATGCTTGTCCCTTCCTTCTCGATCATTAGCAGATCAGGGTGGGTGTGGTTGTCCACCCTGGTACACGACTCACACACGTTGCAGGCAAGCTTTATGCCGTCCCCGGTTCCAAAGCTATCGTCCGCCCGGCTTTGATTCAGGCACAATAATCCCTTTGCAAACTCTCTTGCCAGGGCAGCTTTCCCGGAGCCTGCCGGTCCTTTGAGCAGGTACGCATGGGCAATCCTGCCTGATCTCAATATGGCTTTAAGTATCTTGACGGGAACTTCCTGACCGCTTACAAGATAATTCATGTATTTATCAGACACCTCAAACAATCGATTAGAGTTGTTAAAGTTTTACAAACCTCTCAATGGGCAAGATGAAAACGGTCGCTCCCCCTACCACTACACCTACGGGATAAGGTACATATGACTCAGCAGGCCCTACAGGAGTTATGGGCGTCACAAGCTGCTCACGCGCACTGCAGGTATTCTTCACGATCTCCAGAACGTTTTCGATATCGTCGTCATCTACCCCGATCAAAACCGTGGAGTTGCCTTCCCGGAGAAAGCCACCAGTAGAAGCAAGTTTCGTAGCGCTGAACCCTGACCGCACAAGGGCATCCATCAGTTTCGGGACATCCTTGTCCTGAATAACCGCAATCATCAATTTCACAGGCTTTCCCTCCCTCGTTTCTCGTCAGTAAAATCATACCCCTTCTTGGACAAAATGTTGACAACCTCTTTCCAGATCATAGCCTCAACAACACATACATCCAAACCACCATCTATACACACCACACGGTGTGGAAAGCGTTTTGCCAGTTCCCTGTACCCTTCCCTTACCTTTTGATGATACTCATCACTTCTGGATTCAATCTTGTCTTTCCGCTTGGAAGCAAGCCGTTCATCGACCACTTCCTGCCGGCCGATGTCCAGTACCAAAGTCAGGTCAGGCTCCAAGCCGCCTGTTGCTATTGCGTTGAGGGTTTCTATGGTTGAAAGTGGCACCCCTCCTGCATAGCCCTGGTACACCCATGTAGAATCAGCATATCTTTCAGTGATCACTACGCGTCCCTGCACCAAAGCAGGCCTGACGATCTTAGATACAAACTCACACCTTGCCGCAGCGTACAGCAAGGTCTCCGACAAGATCGATCTGTCAGGACTGTCTGGATCCAAAAGTAGCTGCCTGATCCTCTCGCCAAAGGGAGTACCGCCCGGCTCCCTGGTTACCAGGGGGTTTAGGCCTGCAGTTCCGAGTTTCCTTGATAATCTCGAAAGCTGGGTGGATTTCCCGGACCCGTCGCATCCCTCAAGACTAATAAATACCCCAGGAAGTGCCCTTTCTATTGATCTAGGCAAAACACCCTCAACTCCTCCCCGCTACCGGAGTACCCGCGGCCCAGGACCGGGAGGCCGCAAGCTATAGCTGCACGAAGATATTCCACTATTTCTTCAGTCATCTTTTCGCCTGGAACAACCACAGGAGACCCTGGAGGGTAGATTAGTACCGTGTCACAGCTGATTTTGCCCACCGATTCTTCAAGGGAAAACTGCCTGCTGCGGGAATAAAACGCCTGGGGGAGGGGTATCACAGTCTCCGCCCTTGGCGGTTCGTACTTAAGCAGTTGTTTGATCAAATTTGCCCGGCCAGCCCCTGCTTCCCCGGAAGAGCCGGTGCTTAAGCGCCCATGCCCGAAACACTCCCCGGATATTTCCTGGAAAGCCCTGACCACTTTTTCAACGTCGGATGAATTGTCAGCTCCTGTGACCATCAAAACAACATAATCTGGCCCTACCATTTCCGGAACAACCCTTGCCTTATCCCAGAGCAATTCCTGCACCTGGGGCCCTGATATGCCCAATTCCGACACGTCGATTAGGATCTTTACAGGATCCCAGTTGGCTTCTTCAGGAGCCCTTACCCTTATCCCCCTGATGTTTGATAGTTCCCGCCTAATCAGGTGTGCTGATTGTATCATTGATTCAACCCATGTCGCATCCTGTTTGAGACCTCCTATTGCCCTTTCCAAAGATGCGAGCAGGATATACGAAGGCGAGGTAGATTGAACCAACCTTAGTGCTTCTGGTACGTTAGATGCCAGCGCCGGAAACTGCCGGGCGCATTTTGCAGTCACATGCATCAAGCCTGTCTGGGTGAAAGCTTCAGTGGTTTTGTGAGCACCGTGAACTACCAAACTGGCCCCTGTTTCAATAGCTGAAACAGGTAGGTTGTCAGAGAAACTAAACAGGGTTCCGTGGGCTTCATCAACTATGACAGGGACACCCAAGCTGTCAGCGTATTCGCAAATACCGGTAAGGTCCCGGCATACCCCTGTATAGGTGGGATTGACCACAAGGATGCCGCGTATCCCTCCAGCTCGGTCCAGGCGGCCATTGGAAGCGGCCTCGTCAAGTTGGGCTTCTATGTCAGATACTTTTAGGGGCAGGTAACCGCCAAAACTGCTGTCGTATTCAGGGTAAACGAACAGTGGTTCCAAGCCTGACAGGATAAGGCCTGAAGTTATGGAGCGATGGGCGTTTCTGGGGACTATTACCATACCAGGCCCCATGGTCATCCTGAGGCCTATCAACGAAGCCAGTATCCCGCATGTAGCCCCGTTTATGAGACAGTAGGTCGCTGCAGTACCGAAAGCTTCAGCCATGGCATCCTGCATGTCTTTGATAACCCCGCCTGGGTAGTGGAGGTTATCCAATCCAGGTATTTCAGTGACGTCCATGGGTTTAACGGCGTCCAGTGCACCCCGAAGGATGTCAACTATGTCAGACACAGCGCCGCCTTCAGCGGTTAGAAGTATCCTTAGGCGCTCATCTCGTTTGTGTCCGTGTTTGCCCTGCCTATACTTAATACGCCCCTTGTGTCCCGGCATATGCATCCTCACAGGGTCCTGTCCTATGTAATAAGCGATGTTTTGAAGAATACCACCAGGTGCTTTATCCATGACCCGTACCCGCTCCTTGTATGGTCTTTCTATTCCCTTTCTGGTGTCTACTTTATCTTACAACAACAACAAGGCCTGTGGTAATCCAGCAGACAAGCTATCCAGTTTTATCCACAGAATTTGGTATTTATCCCCAGAGTTGTCAACACATTTCTTCACAAGCCCTGATACCAAGACAGCCAGGTGCATGCATCCAGGCAGCGTATGACCGCGTAAGTTGAGACTTCTGTAACAAATGCTAGAATATACTAGTGGGTGCGGGTTCGCGCCCCAGAGGGTGCTAAGGCCCACTGACATCCGGATAAACTGGTGAGGTGTTATTATGCAGACGATTAGGAAGATGTTCTCAGGCCGGCGTAAGCTTTGGATTATCTTAATCCTGGTCATAGGAATCGTGGTCTGGAGAGGAATTTCACTCAGGCAACGCATCCTGGCAACGACCCAGGGCCAGAGTTTCCGCCTGGCAAGGGTTACACGGGGAGCCATTGATGTCGCCGTCACCGGAACCGGCACAGTGAGGCCTCATAGGCGCTGGGAGCTGCCGGCAAAGCACGGGGGAGAAGTAACCGGGGTGTTTGTTAGTCCCGGGCAGGATGTAAAACAGGGCCAGCTACTTGCACAGCTGGAGACCGGGGATGTCCTGCTGAGCATTGACGATGCAAGCTTGGAACTCAAGCAAATTGAGACTACCATTTCGGACTTACAAGACAAATACGCCTCGCTTACCGTTACAAGCCGATGGGAAGGAGCCGTAACCCGCTTGTCTGTAAAGGAAGGCCAGTCTGTGATTGAGGGCGCTCACATATGCACCATCACCGCTTCACATATGGAAGTGAGCGCTTACTTCAACAAGACTCAGGCAGAAAGAATAGCGCTGGGACAAGAAGCAGGGGTTTTCTTCCTGGACCTCTTGACTACAGTTCCTGGTAAGGTGACACATGTAAACCAGACAGGAGAAGCAAGGGAAGGCGGGGTAGTGCTGTATCCGGTTACGGTAGAAATCGAAAAGTTGGGAGCCCTCATGCCAGGAATGTCAGTGGTTGTCGAAATAGACACCGGCCAAGGGGTAGTGAAGTCGTACCACGAGGACAACCAGCTTTCAGATGTGGTGCATGGAATAACTGCTAAGGCCGGCGGTACTGTTACCGGCGTGTGCGTTGCTGAAGGTGACCGTGTTCAAGCCGGTGACATTCTTGTCCAGCTGGAGAACAAATCAATTGAGTCTCAGATAGAAACCAACTTGCTCAAGCTGAAGCATGCTGAAAACAGGCTGGCCTCTCTGGAAGACACGCTGGACTCACAAACTGTAACCGCTCCTGAAGACTGCACCGTGATCGATGTGCGGGTACAAGAAGGAGATAATGTGCCAGCCGGGTCTGTCATAGTGGTGGTTGGCGACCTTAGCGTCATGGAGATCACTCTCCCAATAGACGAAATTGACGCAGGTAAAGTCAAGACCGGCCAGACTGCTACAATTACCGCGGATGCTGTGCCTGGAAAGCAATTTCCGGGAACTGTTTCAACCATAAGTTTTGAGGGAAAGCCCACCGGTGGAATAGCAACCTTCGACGCAAAAATACTGGTGGAATCCCAGGGCGGGCTGCTCTCAGGAATGTCATGCGACGTGGTAATCAACACAGATTCACGAAGCAATGCCCTGCTGCTCCCTGTAGAAGCGCTCCAATCTAAAGACGGAGGTTATGTGGTATGGGTTGTGCGCGGCGTCTCTGAAAGCGAGATGGAATCAGAGCGCCTAAGCCCGGCTGCTGCCCGTAAAATACTCGCCGGAGCTGAACCTGTAAGTGTCGAGATAGGGCTCATCAGCTCGAATAGCGCAGAAGTCCTCAGCGGACTCCAAGAGGGTGATGCTGTGTTGATATTCTCCGGGAGTTCCTGGCCGTTTGGGAACATGAGGTTCCGGGTACCATGAGCACTGTCTTCGCTCCTGGCCCACGAGGCAACAGCATTCGCAAACATGAGCTTCCGGATACCGCGAACACCAGGAAGGCTCGTGCAAATACCGGTAGCGGCGAAAGGATGTAGGGGTAATGGACTTCCTCACTACCTTGAAAATAGGACTTGGGGCTGTAATGGCTAACAGGCTGCGTTCGGCCCTTACTATCTTGGGGGTCACTATTGGTATCGCCGCTGTTATAGGGGTGGTAGCTATCGGCGAAGGTGCACAAAACGAGGTGACCGGCGAGATAGAGGCTCTGGGCACATACCTTCTCACAGTATCAATAAGGGGCAGGGGGCCTGACATGGTTCTCACCCAAAGCGAGCTAGACGATATTGTGTATGATATTCCAGGCATAGCAGCTGTGTCCCCTGTGATTACTTCCTCAGGTGTCGCCAAACATGGCACCGGCCGTTTCGACTGCAGCATAGCCGGGGTCAATCACCAATATGCGACTGTCCGTGATATTCAGGTTGAAAGGGGCAGGTTCATCTCGGCCATCGATGTGGATACCCGTCAAAAGGTATCGATAATTGGCCAAAATGTGGCACTGGAGCTCTTCGGCCTGTCTAACCCGGTAGGCGAAACCATCAAACTAAACGGCCAGACGTTTTCAGTGATAGGCGTCTTGGAGCCCAGGGGTGGCGGTATCGCCGGTTCTGAGGATGATCAGGTGATAATTCCAGTTACAACAGCTGAAAGACTCCTTGGAAGGCGGGGATTCACCGCGTTTTACATCAAAGGTCAGGACAAAGACTCGGTTGACGTGATTTCTTCTGCTGTGGAAAACCGTCTCAACAGGCGCTTCAGGGACGAAAACGCTTACAGGATCTTCAATCAAACCCAGGTGCTCGAGATTGTTCAGAGCGTGAGCCGGACCCTCACATTGATGCTCGGCGGTATCGCTTTCATTTCGCTCTTGGTGGGCGGCATAGGCATCATGAACATCATGCTTGTATCAGTTGTCGAGCGCACCAGGGAAATAGGGCTGCGGAAAGCCGTAGGCGCGACAAATCAGGATATCCTGCGCCAGTTCCTTCTGGAATCAGTAGTGCTTAGTCTGATTGGAGCGGCACTGGGAATAGCAGTTGGCACTTTGCTGGCCCGTGGCATTGCGCTTTTCATCGGGATTTCGCCTGTGTTCCCATGGAAGGGAGCTGCGATTGCTATCGCCTTGTCCATAGGGGTTGGTGTGAGCTTTGGGAGTCTTCCTGCAAACAGGGCTGCCAACCTGGAGCCTATACAAGCTCTCAGGACAGAGTAAAACTCTCCGCCCGGGTTTGAGACCTGCAACGGATTTGTGCTGCTTTTTCAACGATAGCTGCCTTTCCCCCGACAGCTGCCTTTTCACCGTAGTTTCTTTCCTCATGCTTTAGGAATCGAGGGAGGCGGAACGAAAGGCCCGCAACACAAAAAGCCCCACCTTTACGGTGAGGCTTTGAATGAACATCCGGCAGTGACCTACTCTCCCAGGCTGTCCCCAGCCTAGTACCATCGGCGCTGGAGGGCTTAACTTCCGTGTTCGGGATGGGAACGGGTGTGGCCCCTCCGCCATTACCACCGGAAACTTCGTTTTCAATCTTTGACTTAAGAGAGGTCCGCGAAACTAACTTAAGCGCAGGAGTCGAGGCCTCGACCTATTAGTACCGGTCAGCTAAACGTGTTACCACGCTTACACACCCGGCCTATCTACCAGGTAGTCTCCCTGGGGTCTTACCGGACTAACTCCGTGGGAAACCTCATCTTGGGGTGGGCTTGGCGCTTAGATGCTTTCAGCGCTTATCCACTCCGCACATGGCTACCCAGCTTATGCCCCTGGCGGAACAACTGGTACACCAGAGGTGCGTCCATCCAGGTCCTCTCGTATTGTGGATGGCTCCCCTCAAGTTTCCTACGCCTGCGACGGATAGGGACCGAACTGTCTCACGACGTTCTGAACCCAGCTCACGTACCGCTTTAATCGGCGAACAGCCGAACCCTTGGGACTTGCTCCAGCCCCAGGATGCGATGAGCCGACATCGAGGTGCCAAACCTTCCCGTCGATGTGGACTCTTGGGGAAGATTAGCCTGTTATCCCCGGGGTAACTTTTATCCGTTAATTGATGGCCCTTCCACTCGGTACCACCAGGTCACTAAGCCCGACTTTCGTCCCTGCTCGAAATGTCTCTCTCACAGTCAAGCTCCCTTGTGCCTTTGCACTCCACACGCGATTTCCAACCGCGTTGAGGGAACCTTTGGGCGCCTCCGTTACTTTTTGGGAGGCGACCGCCCCAGTCAAACTGCCCACCTGACACCGTCCCCGGACCCGTCCCGGGCCCTAGGTTAGAATTCCGTTACCTCAAGGGTGGTATTCCAAGGTTGGCTCCCTACCCCCTGACGAGAGTAGTTCTCTGCCTCCCACCTATCCTCTACATGAAATAACAAAACTCTATATCAGGCTACAGTAAAGCTCCACGGGGTCTTTCCGTCCTGTCGCAGGTAACCTGCATCTTCACAGGTAATACAATTTCACCGGGTCCCTCGTCGAGACAGCGCCCAAGTCGTTACGCCATTCGTGCGGGTCGGAATTTACCCGACTAGGAATTTCGCTACCTTAGGACCGTTATAGTTACGGCCGCCGTTCACCGG